>Ga0315282_10000359_pt1 | contig 91942 bp, 69 predicted proteins | sample YL17G07_20_MG_FD_203693 | JGI IMG/M metagenome (GOLD analysis project Ga0315282, IMG submission 203693) | Sediment microbial communities from Yellowstone Lake, YNP, Wyoming, USA - YL17G07_20 | ecosystem: Environmental > Aquatic > Freshwater > Lake > Sediment | place: USA: Wyoming | collected...
TCGAGGCGCACAACGAGGAACCGAGTCGGTTCATCTGGACGGCCAAGGCTGACGACATCCTCGCCAAAGTCCGCCGCGCAAAAGAGGTGCTCGATAAGATATCATCTGTATGAAACACTACACTAGGTACACCACCGAGCATCGCCGACATCATCCATGCCGGACCCATCGACATGTGCGCGAATGCCGGCCTTTGCCACACCTGAAGCGTATCGCAGAGAATGAGAAGCGCAGCCGTGCGTTCAACACCGTAATCGACTCTGATGTCATGGCAGTTGTGCTTGGCTATCGCTGTCACGGCATTCCCCACGTTGCACTCTGCGCCCCTCTTTCTTATCTGATCCACAAGACTCTGCAAGTGCTGTGCTCCAAGCAGCCCGTGGTCGCGCCACGGTTTGTGCTTTTCCTCAAAGCCCATCTGTCCGTAGAACTCCTTGAACTTGGGGCTGTCTCCGAGCTTCCTCATCACCTCGTCAACCCCTCCACGCATGTCGTGGAGCAGCCCCGGCGCGAACATTTTGAGCCAATCGCCCAAGCCTTTGTAGATGTCCGAGGCGTAACCGCAGTCGTGCAGCAAGCTTGCAATATGCCACTCTCGCACAAATCTCTCATCTGACGGGAATGCCGTACAGATCGTACCTTGTTCCTTCTGCTCTGCACGCAAGAGGCAGTGTCCGAGGTAGCACACTTCGACCGTGTGGAAGAAATGATCCCTATAGAACTCACTGAACATGTGCAGAGACGATTCCCCTCGTGCACTGTGACGCAGGTGACTTCCTATGTGCAGTTCGGGGCTTACACTAAGTGCTTGGTAGCCATACTGGGAGAGCGCCCATATCATGCCTTCTACTGACTCGGGCGCGTAGGACGTTCCTGATAGGATCGTTGATGCGAAGGAGCCTAAGTCCTTCTTCCCGTCTTCACTGTTTTTGCCTGAGCCTCCGGGTGGTGCAAGCGTGCCGCTCCTAAGTGCGCGGATCATGTGGTAGAGGTAGAATTTCGGCGTTCTTGTTTCTATCCCCTCTCCAGATTCATGACCGCGGAGATCCTCCTTAATGCATTCCTCGCTATCGTCGAGTATTTTCCTGCAGCTCTCTCTGTCCCATTTCTCTTTCTTTGCGCGCCATACATCCCACAGCAATATGGCTGCCTTCTTGGTTTCCTGTTCTCTGCAGCGCCCCTTGCGATCAACGCATGCGTGCCAGCCGTGAGCAATCCTGCTGATCGAATCTGCCAAGCTAATCCGCAATCGTGTGTCCTTGCCCACGAACCTCAGCATTGTCTCGCAGTCCCGCTGGACGTGAGCGGCGGAAAGCCATTCACGTGCATCGATAGCTGCGGAACTGATGCTTGCGAAGTCATCTCGGGTTGGTGAGCAATCTTGCGATTGCTCTTGTAGCTCATAGACCGCGCGCTCGTATCGGTAAACTCTGCCATATACCGCGTAAGTCCACATCGGTATGAGGAGCCTCAGTATGCCCCGGGTGAATGCCCTATCTATGTCGTCTCTGTACCTGAAGAAATACATAACAACATGACGATCGATTCCTGTCCTTACGGGCAATTCCTCAGTCTTAACTCCGAACCCCTGTCTGAATGCTCTGGGTAGCTTGCCGTCACCCATCCTCCTGATGTCACCGTCCGTGTACTCTGCAACGTTTATCCTGAAATCATATGGATCCGTAGTATACTTGTGCGCGCGCAGTGCGCATGCCGCGCGTTCCAAAGTGCTACCACGTAGTTTCCGACTGACACGCTCCGGTTGATTGACCCTCAAGGTCTCCGCGCATCCACCGCCACAAATGAACAGGAAATACGCGTCAAACATAAGCGCTTCGCAGAGATGATCAGCTAACGTCCTGAGGCAGGTGATCTTGGTAGCACCGGGCTTGAAGGTGGTCACCTCTGCAAACGCATTGATGAACATCGATCTAGCGCTGTCCGGCCGGTTGCCTTTGGAGCGCGCAATCGCACGCGCTACGTCTGCTACTATGCCGACGGGATCAGCCCCTTTTTCACTCATTTCTTCTTCCCTTGCCGGCATGCTTGTCTGGCGCTAGAAGGTCGCGTAGCGCTTCGTGTATTTCATCGGAAAAAGCTGGCTTACCAAGATACTTGGCCCTGCCGCCTTTGCTTAGTTGTTCAATCTCCTCGATAATCATCTCATTAGCTCGCGCTGTCAGGAAAAGTATCGGGATATCGCTGGGTACATGCTTATAAGCGCCGTTGCGTATATCCCACGCCAGTTTCATGCCAAGGTCATCATCCACGTAGTACTTGGCCTCTTCTGCGGTTGGGGGTCCGTCCTCGCGCCACGGGATCGCCGGCCCGTCTTCGTCGCGCAGATCGAATGCGAGCATTATGTCGAGGATTATCACTCTGCGACCCTTTCCACTGAACTCCGAAAAGCCTTTCTTGTCCGCCTTGGCGAGAGTGGCCACATCCTTGAATGCCCTTACGACGCAGCCGAACTTACCAAGCCCCTGTGTTATTTGAGTCCGATGTGTTGGGTCGTCCTCTACCAGCAGCACGTTGATGGCCCTAGACATGTTCCTGCTCCTGGATCGATAGCGTGACCGTTATCCGAATAACGCATACGTGATGGCTCGTTGCAGACCCTACAGCCGCCTCTGTTTCTTGGCTGGATATCTTCATCGTGCCTCCAAGCATGTTCTCAAACACGCTCCTGGCAACAGGGATGCCAAGTCCACTTCCCTCTCGATGTCTGAGCGGGTCGTACGCCTCAGTTTCCTTGCCTCCGCGCATAAGCCTGGCAATCGTCTCGGCAGAGATGCCAATTCCGTAGTTCATCACCTCAATATCGAGGCTCTCACCTCTCGTACACAACGTTATCGTGACGGTTCTGTTGTCGAACGAATACTTTATTGCATTATCGATAAGAGCCAAGACCGCTCTGTAGAACTCGGCTGGATCGCAGACAATGTGAACGTCGTATTGCGCCATAGACTTGATCTCAAGTCGGATGCCTCTCTGTGCCGCCCTGACCGCACACTCATCCACCTGTCGCCGTATTGCCGCGACAACATCAATGCTCCTGAGCATGTTCTTTGGAGCCCTCATTGTGGGTGCTCTGAGCAATGCCACCATATCTCGATGCTTTCGAACGTTTTCCTTGGCGACCGCAAGTGCCGCCTCTGGCGCTTTCGCCTGTGCCATCGCAGATTCCACATTGGCAACAAGGTATTGTACGGAGGTGAGCAGATCATGACGCACTTTCATGATGTGTTCCTCAAATGCACTATAGGCGCGCTGTTGGCGTTGGAAAAGCCGCGCTAAAGCGTCAGCCGCGCAGACAGCGCTTGAGAACTCGCGGCACAAATACATCGTTGCATCAGAGGGTTTCCCATCCATCTGAACAGCCATTAACGAGAAGAGGTCGCCTTGGTCCCGAGGCTGCCTGTATCTGAAAGGGAATATGCTGACATGAGACCGAGGATCATTGGCGCAAAGAGTCTTTCTGAAATCGTCAAGCACCTTCCCAAGCTCATTTGGATCCTGTCCAGATCGATCGCCATGAGGGAGTACGATACGCTGGATTGGCCACCATGCCTGCGAATCCATTGCTGCCAGGGAATATGCATCGCGGAAAGTTTCCTGTTCCCCGTAGAACAGCCCAACACGTTGCACGGGACTGCCTGCGAACCTCACGAAAGCTGCAAGACAATCACACAATGATGCCTGCCAGCCCACTGCAGTCCTTGGGGGTTCATCCAGAAAGCCCTTTATGCAGTACTGGACAAACTGGCGTTGTCTGAGGATTGTGTTACCATCAGCGACTTTCTGGCATATATCGCTGACCAAATCTGCGAAATCTTGGATTTTGTGCCTTAGCTCTTCCACCTGTGCATCATCAGCGATGGCGGGCCACCTACTCTGTGGACCGTAGTCCCTATCAAGAGCTTTCGACAGTTCATCCGCTCTTCCAGGATGTTCCTGCAATATCTTGTGACGCAGGGCTTCCGCTTTCCGTACGTCCTTCGGCAGCCGCTGTCCCGCGATCACTACGCCTTGGATCCTTCCCGCTACGACTATCTGTGCTGCAACGTCTGTCAAGCCGAGGGGGCCGCATTGATGGGCAACAGCCGCATGGGGTGTCTCGGAAAGGAGCTTTTCGACTACTTGTTCTTCGAATCGATGACACTTTTCATTATCAGCGCCCTTGGACCTGAATTTCCAACAGATATGTGGCCAATAGCGGAGCTTCATATGTTCGTCGGCCGTATCCGCAGGGTAGAATCTCCTGAGCCCAGCATGCTCATCGCGGCAATACATTGTTACAGCCACTTCCAAACTCTCTCTATACCCAGTGAGCAGGTGTGAGACGGCCTTAGGGCTTATGAGTTCAAGCAGCGATTTCGGCTGGTATGGCTCCGGCGCCTTGTCTTCAGGCATAGCGTCACCCCCGCCGCCATATGGAGTATTTCGACTCCCCCAACCGACGTGAGGGCTTTCCAAGGTGTGATTGTCGCATGCTCCCCCAACATCGGTCAAACCGCAGAATTATCCTGCTGTTTGATAGTGCCGTCAAGACAAACATTTACTCATTTTCTCAAATCCGGCTCACAAATTGTGCTTCCCTCTGCACTGCTAAGTCCCGAATGTTTTGTTCTTCAGCAACCATTCTGAGTCTGCACCAGAGTAACTCCGTATGCTTGAAGATGCTGCGTCCCAGGGTGCCCTTGCGCTTCTCTCTGCGCTCAGCCTGCTTCCCTTGGTGCTCTTGGTGTCCTTGGTGGCTTGGTGGTGAAATGCCTTTCTCGGTTCACATCCTCTGCGGACCCTGCGGACTCCGCGTGAGAAAGATTTCGCAGTTCCCTCGGACTTCAGACTTCGGGCCAACTCCGATTCCCTCATCTGCGAACATCTGCGCCATCTGCGGATTACGGGGTTTGTCTCACTGGTCTGCTTCAGTCTTCAGCCTTCGGTCTTCAGCCTGGTTGTATGCCTTTGCTCAAGCCCCAAGCCTCAAGCCATGTTTTCTCACGGCTCAAGCCCTGCGGCCACATGGCCGCAACCGTTTGCCAAGACCGCACTTGCGCTCTTCGTCACAAAACCCTTGACACCCCTCCCGCCCCGCATAGAATCTTGCTGTTTTGTCGCTTTGGCGACATTCACTTATTATTGGAGCTAAATAATGGGTAACCCCAAAAGAAGACATTCCAGCGGCCGCGGCGGCATGCGCCGCGCGCACGACTTCATCAAGAAGTCCGGCACCGCAAAGTGCAAACACTGCGGAAGTACCATCCTTCCGCACAGGGTTTGCGGCAATTGCGGCTACTACGGCGACAAAGAAATCATTTCCTTCGAGGAATAAACTGCAATGAGGATAGCCGTCGACGCGATGGGCGGCGACAGGGCTCCCGAAGAAATCGTCAAGGGTGCCGTTGAAGCCGCCGGCCGTTTCGAGGACCTCGAAATCCTTCTTCCCGGTATCCCCGAGAAGATCGCTCCATTCCTGAAAGGTAAGGGAGTCGAGCGCATCAAGGTCGTCCCCTGCCGTGAAGTCGTCGAAATGGGCGAGTCGCCCGTCGACGCCATCCGGCGCAAGAAGGATTCGTCCCTCCGCAGGACCTTCGACCTCACCGCCGCAGGCGAGGCGGACGCCGCGATTTCCGCCGGCAACACCGGCGCCACCGTCGCCGCCGCCGCGCTTCTCCTCAAGCCTCTCGAAGGCTGCAAGCGCCCCGGCATCGCCGCCGTGTTCCCCGGCATGCGGGGCTCGACCGTCCTCATCGACGTCGGCGCCAATATCGCCCCGCGCCCCTCGCATCTTCTCCAGTACGGCATCATGGCCCAGGTCTTCGCCCGCGAGGTCATGGGCATCGCCCAGCCGTCCGTCGGCATCCTCAACGTCGGCGAAGAGGAAGAGAAGGGCACCGACCTCGTGAAGGCCGCCCGCGGCCTCCTCGCGACCCATGTGCCCGGCTTCGTCGGCAACGTCGAAGGCCGCGACATCTACAACGGCTCCGTCGACGTAATCGTCTGCGACGGCTTCGTGGGTAACATCGTCCTCAAAGGCACCGAAGGCCTCGCGACGTTCATCCTTTCGCTCGTCGCCGAATACACCAAGGACGCCATCGCCGCGGGCAACACCGATCTCAAGGCGAAGATGGGTTCTTTGATGGCGAGGCTCGATTACACCGAATACGGCGGTGCCCCTCTTCTCGGCGTCGAAAAAACCACCATCATCTGTCACGGCTCCTCCAATGCCAAGGCGATCGCCAACGCCATCCGCGTCGCTCGCGACAGCGGCCTGCGCCAGGTGAATCGCCGCATCGTGGAGGCGCTGTCTGCCGTCGAGGAGCCTACCGATAGAGAGGCGCGCTGATGAGCGGCAATCTCCGTGTCCGCATCGCGGGTACCGGAAGCTTCCTTCCTGACAAGGTCCTCACCAACGCCGACTTCGAGAAGATGGTCGACACCACCGACGAGTGGATCACGACCCGCACCGGCATCAAGGAGCGCCGCATAGCGCCGCCCGACTGGGCGTCAAGCGACCTCGGCGCCGAAGCATCGAAACGCGCCATCGCGGATGCCGGCCTGACCGCTTCCGACATCGACCTTATCATCAATGCGACGATTACCCCCGACACCTATCTGCCGTCGGCGGCCTGTCACCTTCAGGCCAAGCTCGGCGCCCTCAATGCCGCCGCGTTTGACGTAAGCGCCGCATGCAGCGGCTTCCTCTATGCGTCCAACGTCGCGTGGCAGTTCGTGCGCTGCGGCCAGTACAAAAACGTCCTCGTCGTCGGCGCCGAGACCCTCACCAAGATCACCAACTACGAAGACCGCTCCTCCTGCATCCTATTCGGCGACGGCGCCGGAGCCGCTGTGCTGACCGTCTCGCCCGACGACAAGAGCGAAATCCTCTACGCCATGATGGGCGCGGACGGCCGCGGCGCCGGAATAATGACCATCCCCGCGGGCGGCTCGAAAAAACCCGCCTCCCACGAGACGATTGACGCCAAAGAGCACTTCATGGTCATCCAGGGGCGCGAGACGTACAAGTTCGCCGTCCAGAAGATGGCCGACCTCGTGCAGCAGGGCCTCGACGCCTGCGGGCTCAAGCCCTCCGACGTGCGCTGGATCATCCCGCACCAGGTCAATACGCGCATTCTCGAAAGCGCCTCCGAGCGCCTCGGCATCCCGATGGAGGATATGTACATCAATATTGATCGCGTCGGCAACACCTCCGCCGCGTCCGTGCCGATCGCCCTCGACGAGGCCAACCGCAAGGGCCTCCTCAAGCGCGGCGACCTCGTCGTCTTCGTCGCTTTCGGCGGCGGCCTCACCTGGGCCTCCATGATCCTGAGGTGGTAATGGCCACCGCGATCCTCTTCCCCGGCCAGGGCGCTCAAAGCATCGGCATGGGCCGCGACGTCTACGAAAAGTCCACCGCCGGCAAGGCCGTCTTCGATCTCGCCGACAAAGTCCTCCCGTTCAAACTGACGGAAGTGATCTTCGGCGGCCCCGAAGAGAAGCTCACCGAAACCGATATCTCCCAGCCCGCTATTCTGACTACAAGTATGGCCCTCATCGCCGCCGCCCGCGAAGCAGGCTGGAAAGGCGAAGCCGCCGCAACCGCCGGTCTCTCTCTCGGCGAGTACAGCGCCCTCGTCTTCGCCGGTGCTCTGGAGTTGGAGGACGCGATTGTCCTCGTCCACAAGCGCGGCACCTACATGCGCGAAGCGGGCCGCCGGAACCCCGGCTCCATGCTTTCGGTCATCGGCCTTGATGACGCGGCCGTAACCGCGGTTATCGAATCCGCGTCCGCCACCGGCATTATCCGCGCCGCGAATTTGAATTGCCCCGGTCAGGTTGTGCTCTCCGGCATGGTCAAAGCGCTCGAAGCCGCCGAGAAGCTCAGCCTGGAGCGCGGCGCGATGAAAACCGTTATGCTCAAGGTCGACGGCGCCTTCCACTCGCCCCTCATGCAGGACGCAGCGGACCGCCTCGCAAACGACCTCGCGTCCGTCTCGATAAAGCCGCCCGTGACGCCGTTCGTTGCCAACGTGACCGCTGATTTAGTGAAGGACCCCGAGGATATCCGCCGGCTCCTCGTCGAGCAGGTGACCTCCCCGGTCCTCTGGGAAAAGTCCATGCGCCGAATGCTCGCTTCCGGTATCGCCGACTTCGCCGAAGTCGGCCCCGGCCGCGTCCTCACCGGCCTGGCCAAGCGCATCGACCGCAAAGCCGCCATGAAATCGATCTCCGACATGGCGTCCCTGCCCCAGCTTCTTTGAGTATTGCTCTTGTTATGTAGGGGCGGGACCCCGTGCCCGCCCTTGCCGGATACGCGACAGGGCTCGGTCTTCGACCAGACTCTGCCCCAGTCGTAGGGGCGCACGGCTGTGCGCCCTTGGTGGGGCGGATCCGCCTCCGGCGGACCACCTTACGGCGCTGACTTGTGCGCTGCTGGTTATATCGTAGGGGCGCTGCTTGCTGCGCCCGCTGTTACGATCCGCCATCGGCGGACCGACCTCTTCTGCGCGTGTTGCGCAGAGGTCTTTGTCGTGCTTTTGCTGGTTATATCGTAGGGGCGCTGCTTGCTGCGCCCGCTGTTACGATCCGCCATCGGCGGACCGACCTTTTCTGCGCGTGTTGCGCAGAGGTCTTTGTCGTGCTTTTGCTCGTGCTCTTGGTCGCTTTGGAAGATTCTAAACTAACTCAAAGAAAGCCTTGACAGCCGCGCGCCCCATATGTAGATTTTGCGAGTCTCGAAGCTCTTGTGGGGACCCGAAACGAGGAGGCATTTCGTAATCTCTAACGAAAGTGTGCCATGAGTACCAGCCCGAAAGGAGGGAGCAGTGGATCCTGTTGAGAAGAAGGTAACCGAAATCGTCAGCGAGCAGCTCGGCGTCTCCGCCGACCAGATCACCATGGCGACGTCCTTCGTCAACGACCTCGGCGCCGACAGCCTCGACACCGTGGAATTGGTCATGGAATTCGAAGATGAATTCGACCTCAACATCCCGGACGAAGACGCGGAAAAGATTCAGACCGTCGGCGAAGCGGTCAAGTACATCAAGGAACACGTAAGCTAAACGCGAGGTTGTCTGCCGGCGCGTTTCCTATTGATCTTTGTATTCTCAATGCAGCACTGTGTGGCACTGGTGGCTTGCCCACCAGTGATCGATGCCTTGATCCGCCGCCGGCGGATCGCCTTATGTGGCTCCGCAGAGGTCAATAAGAGAGACTATCGCAGAATGGCCAAGTCCTAAATGGAACGACGCATAGTGGTCATAACAGGCCTGGGGGCGGTAACGCCTCTGGGCCTTAATGTTGGGGAGTCCTGGCTATGTGCCGCTGGTCCGCTGACGGCGAACCCGCCGGTGCAGTCCCCTCTCCCTCTGGGAGAGGGTAGGGTGAGGGCCGTGGCGCCTTGTGTTCCCGCTGCTTCGGTGGCAGCCGTCCGCAAGGTGCTGACGTCGCTGAAATCGTAGGGGCGATCCGCCGCAGACGGACGTCGCCCGACGTCACGATCCGCCGTCCGCGGATCACCTTAGGTTCTGCTAAGTCGCAAGTACTCTCTTTTCCAGCAAGCGTTTTGTTTCTCGGCACGGGCAAGCCGCCGCGCAGTCAGAGGTTGCGCCGCAGGAATAGCTTCGTAGAATCTGCGTAATCGGCGCCTGCCTGATTTGTGGCAGTCGGCGGAGCGTCTCGAAAATCTGCGGATGATCATTCTTTTTTTGTTTGGTTGCGGCCATACGCCGCACTGTGTTCCTCCGGCTCGGCAAGAGTCAACGAATGGAACGACGTAGAGTAGTCATAACCGGTTTGGGGGCGGTAACGCCTCTGGGCCTTAATGTTGGGGAGTTCTGGCAGGGGCTCATTGCCGGCAGGTCCGGCATTGCCCCTATCACGCTCTTCGACGCGAGCGCCTTCCCCACGAGGATCGCCGGCGAAGTCAAAAACTTCGATCCCGGCGCGTTCTTCGACGTGCGCGAAGCCAAGCGCCTCGACCGCTTCGCGCAGTTCGCCATGGTCGCTGGGCTCCAGGCGGTCAAGGATTCCGGCATCGACTTCGCCAAGGAAGATGGCCTCAAGTGCGGCGCGCTCATAGGCTCCGGGATCGGCGGCCTCAGGGAGATCGAGGAGCAGCACATCCGGCTCCTCCAGAAGGGCCCGAATAAGATCAGCCCCTTCATGGTGCCCAAGCTCATGATGAACGCCGCCTCCGGCCAGCTCTCCATGTTCTTCGGCCTCCGCGGCCCCAATTTCGCCGCCGCCTCCGCGTGCGCCTCCGCGACCAACTCCATCGGCGAGGCCGGCCGCATCATAGCATTCGGCGACGCCGACGTCATGGTCGCCGGCGGCAGCGAAGCGGCCTGTACGCCCCTTGGCCTCGGCGGCTTCTGCGCCTTGAAGGCCCTCTCCACCCGCAACGACGCTCCCCAGAAGGCCTCGCGCCCCTTCGATCTCGACCGCGACGGCTTCGTCCTCGGCGAAGGCGCCGGCGTCGTGGTCCTGGAGGAGTTGGAGCACGCGCGAAAGCGAGGGAGCCACATCTACGCCGAGCTCGCCGGCTACGGCGCCACCGCGGACGCTTACCACCTCACCGCTCCGGAGCCCTCAGGGGCAGGGGCGTACAATGCCATGAGGATCGCCCTCGCTAACGGACGAATCAATCCGTCAGAGGTCAACCACATCAGCGCCCACGGCACGTCTACGCCTCTCAACGACGCGATGGAGACCGCCGCCATCAAAACCGTCTTCGGCGACCATGCCAAAAAGATCGCCGTCTCGAGCATCAAGTCCATGATCGGCCACCTCCTCGGCGCCTCCGGCGGCGCAAGCGTCGTCGCCTGCGCGCTCGCGATTAAAGAAGGTGTCGTCCCGCCCACGATCAATTACACCACGCCCGATCCGGTGTGCGATCTGGACTATGTGCCGAATGCCGCGAGGCAGATGAGCGTCAGCGTTGCGCTGTCGAACGCGTTCGGGTTTGGGGGGCATAATGCGTGTCTGGCGATCAGGCGACTGGTCTGAGGTGACCCAACCGGGAGCCGAAAAGCCATTTCTCTCTGTAAAGTTTATCCTCCGACGATAAACTCGCTAAACTCGATACAACTCCCCACCAAGCCCACGATTGCATGCGCACGCCAACTTATCCTAAGTTATCCTGGGTTATCCTCGAAATGCTGGATAAGTCGAGATAACTCCTTGCCCGGCGCAGCACGCGCAGGAAGAACACACCAAGAACCCCTGATTATCCGCAGATTACGCAGATGACGCAGATTTGCGCTTGGGCGCGGGCGTAGTCTGGCTCATGCCTGTCGACTGACAGCCGCAGGATCGTCAATTTCCAGAGGATTCAGTTGTCAAAGAGCACTGAGCGCAGCGAAGGCTGCGAGTGCGAAGGGTGCGAAAGGTGCGAAGGGTGCGAAAAGGAAGACCTGCCCAGCGCAGCCGGCACCTTCGAGGAAACACAGCCCCTCTGTATTTAGGATGGATACAAATGAATGGGGTGGTTTGGGGGGTGGAAATCGCGTGGGGGAATGCATGAATATGAACGTAAGGCATGTGTGGGTAGTGACTTGAAGAAAAATGAGAGAATGCGGATTTTGCTGCTAAAGGCTACAAATGGTCTGGGGTGGCTAAGGGGCGAGAGGCACAAGATGTAGAGGCGCGCGAGGGGCGGGTTTGTGCTGGACTTTCTAAGGGGGATTTGCTAAGTTCTCTGTTGCGGGGAGTCCCTTGTGTCGGTTGGGACACGCCGTGCGAGGAAGCCCGGACATTCGCGCGTCGCATAGGCGCAAGTCCGCAAGGGTGGTGCCAGGGTTGCTCGGGGGCGCTCGACATGCCAACGTTGAACTGGATCGGTAAGGAAGCTGTTGCTAATTACCACAAGAGGGTCCCATTCCATTTGCTGCGGTGTGATGAAAGCCTTTCCGTGGGGGATGCCGGCAGCGGGAACCTGCTTATTGAAGGTGACAACCTGGTTGCCCTCAAGGCACTGTTGCCATATTACGGGGGCCAAGTGAAGTGCATCTACATTGATCCTCCGTACAACACTGGTAACGAAAAGTGGGCGTACAATGACGCAGTGAACAGCCCGGAGATGCGCGACTGGCTCGGGAAGGCGGTTGGCGGAGAAGCAGACGATCTCTCAAGACATGACAAATGGCTTTGCATGATGTACCCGCGTCTTGAGTTGTTGAGGCAGTTCCTGCGAGATGATGGAGTCATTTTCGTAAGCATTGATGATACGGAACTGCCGCGGCTTCGCGTGCTCATGGATGACTTGTTCCTTCCGCGAAATTTGGTGGCGTGCTTGGTGTGGCAGACGGAGGGTAATTTCGACAACCAGGCGAAGATCAAGATCTGCCACGAGTATGTGTTGGTCTATGCGAAGGACGCGCGTAGATTTCCTGCGCCGCCGGTCATCGACCCCGGAATCGACAAGAACAGTAAACTGTTCCGCGATACCATACGCAACACGATCGTGAAGAACGGTCCTAAGAATCCGGTGAGCGATATTGTACTCCCGGCAGGTTTCCCAGCGGACTTTGAATCCGGCGTCATACCTCATCGGAACAATGCATGGCCGCACTACGGAGACGATGTCGTAATTGAGAATTCCGCTCTTTCGTGCAGCGCCATCGCAAGTAGTGGATGGAGTTCCAAGGCCATATGTGAGGAATTCATTGCTGGCGGTTGTCAACCGGTCGCCGATTCGAAGGGGCAGAAGACGCGCTTTGTGATCACGAGGACCGGTGCAATCGAGTGTATCAAAGAGCGTAGGGAGGATCAGAGCCACGTCGTGTCAGTTGTGCGCGGAGTCGGAACTGTGCAACAGATGGGAGCGATGTTTGCACAGATGGGCATAGAGTTTGATTACCCTAAGCCTCTTGGGCTCATTCAGTATCTGATTTCGATGGTTGCAGGCAAAGACTTCGTTGTCATGGACTCGTTTGCCGGATCGGCTACGACTGGGCACGCGGTGCTTGCGGCGAACAAAGCCGACGGGGGCAGCAGGAGATTCGTGCTGATTGAAATGGACAAGAGCATATGTCAAGGGGTCGCGGCCAAACGCCTGACTTATGCGGTCAACGGCTATTCGTTTCGAAAGACGAATGAAGTCCAAGAGGTTGCCGGCTTGGGAGGCGGCTTCCGGCATTGCGTCCTCGGTCCCACCCTTTTCGACGAAGCAGGTCGTATCAGGGCGGAAGTGACGTTCGCCGACCTTGCCGCGCATGTGTACTTTGCGGAGACCGGCGAGCCAATTCGGAAGCGCACCGGTGCCCCCTCTACTCTGCTTGGTGTTCACAGCGGCACTGCGGTCTACCTGCTCTATAACGGCGTTCTCGGCGACAAGACAGCCAATGGTGGCAACGTAGTTACGCGTGCCAATCTTCAGAAGCTTCCGCCGCACGACGGGCCAAGAGTGGTCTACGGGACCGGCTGCCGGATAGGAGCAGACCGGCTGAAAGATCAAGGAATCACATTCCGACAGATACCCTATGAATTGAGGGTAGACTGATGCACAAACTCAAAGACTATCAGCAGCGCACAATCGACGCCCTGCGGATGTATTTCGCGCTATGTTCGGGTGCGAGCGATGCGAAGGTCGCGTTTGAATTGGCTTCGAAAGCGCAATTCGGAATGCCCATCCCATACAGGGAAGTGGGAGAGCTGCCGGGGTTGCCATATGTTTGTCTGCGCATCCCCACCGGAGGCGGAAAGACGTTGGTAGCCTGCCACTCCGTCGGGGTGGCTGTGCAGGACCTGCTTCATGCCAATACGGCGGTAGTTCTATGGCTCGTGCCCTCGAACACGATACGGGACCAAACACTGGCGGCCTTAAAGGACCGTACCCACCCGTATAGACAGGCGCTCGAGGCGGGAGTCAACGGCGCAGCCGTGCTCGATGTGGAGGATGCTTTGTACGTGCGCCGCGCAACCTTGGACGGTGCGACGACTGTTATCGTATCTACCCTGCAGAGTTTTCGAGTCGAGGATACGGTAGGCAGGCGAGTCTACAGGCAGGACGGCAATCTCGGTGAACACTTCGATCCGCTTCCTGAGCAGGTCGCGGGGTCTGTTGAGAGGTATGGAAATGGAAAGCCGGTACCCTCTCTTGCCAACGTGCTGTGCGTCCGGCGGCCCATAGTCATTGTAGATGAGGCGCATAATGCGCGGACCGACCTCTCTTTTGAGACCCTCGCGCGTTTCAATCCGTCATGCATTATCGAGTTCTCGGCTACTCCCGCTAAGGGCGACCATGCGAGTAATGTTCTTCACAGCGTCTCGGCCGCGGAGCTTAAGGCTGAGCAAATGATAAAGATGCCCATCAGACTGGAGACGCGGCCCGATTGGCAGGAACTGCTCTCTGATGCGATACGCTGCCGTGGGCGGTTGGAGAAGGCGGCATGGGAAGAACGGAGGACGACAGGCGAGTACATACGGCCGATCATGCTGCTACAAGCGCAACCACGCGAGAAGGGCGATCCCAGCGCCATAACGGTCGACAGGCTCTTGACGGCACTCTTGATTGACCACAAGGTCCCGCGCGAAGAGATCGCAGTGGCCACAGGCGAGCAGAGGGAACTGGACGCCATCGAAGACATCTCCAAGGACGATTGCCGCATCAGGTATGTCATTACAGTTCAGGCACTTCGCGAGGGGTGGGACTGCCCGTTCGCGTATGTGCTCTGCAGCGTAGCCGAGATGCGCTCGTCGACTTACGTGGAACAGATACTTGGCAGAGTGATGAGACTTCCGAAAGCCGAGCTCAAGAGGAACGAGGACCTCAACAGCGCCTACGCCTTCTCCGCGTCCGCTGACTTCAACCGTGTTGCGACCGCCTTACAGGACGGCCTTGTCAGTAATGGTTTTGAGCGGCAGGAGGCGGAGGAGTTCGTCGTTCGCGCTGGGCCGGAGGGAGGACAAGACGTACTTTGGACGGATGACTCGCTCTGGGGAGTGGTGAAGGTAACCCTCGATGAAATCCCTGACATGAGCGGCCTCGACCCTGAAATAGCGGCGAAAGTGATTGTCGATGCGGATACGAAGACTCTTGTGTTCCGTGGGATAATGCGCGATGAGGACTGTCGTCAGCTCAAGCACTGCGTAGCTACGCAGCGGGACAGAGCGAGTATTGATCGCGCGTACCAGCTCTCCAATGCTCGTGTGACCACCGCGCCCAAATCACCATCGCAGATGGGTGTAAGGCTTGACGTGCCCGTGCTGGCAGTGAAGCAGGGCGAGTTCTTCGAGCAATTCGAGGAGACGCATCTTCTTGAACGGCACTGGGAGCTCGCGAATTGCGATCCGACACTCAGCGAGTCGGACTACTCGAGCGAACGCCCCGGCGGGCAGACAGGGTTGGTTTACGTCACTGACACGGGGGATATCAGAAGTCGTTTCATAGGCACATTACATGAACAGATGCGCGCATTCGATGACGACAGCAACTGGAGCATTGCCGATCTCGTTCTGTGGCTTGAAAAGGCCACGTGTGCAGCAAGCTGGCGGCACGAGTTCACCCAGGAGGAGTCGGGTATTTTCCTCACACGACTCGTTCAAACCTTGTCCTCTCAGCGAGGCATACCTCTGTCTCGGTTGGTCAATGACAAGTACAGGCTGCGCCAGGCAGTAGCGCGGAAGATCACGGCTCTCAGGGAAGAAGCGCGCCGGCAGTCGTATCAATCTCTCCTTCGCCCGGATTGTATGACACCCCTTGTTGTGCGGCCGGATGTATGCTTCTCATACGCTCCCGGCCAGTACCCATACAGTGCGCGATACACAGGGCGGTACCGATTCGACAAACACTACTACCCGGAGGTTGGCGACCTAAGAGCCGAGGGCGAGGAGTTTGAGTGCGCGCAGCAGCTCGATCAGCGCGATAGCATCGAAGTATGGGTACGCAACATCGCCAACAGGCCACACGACTCCTTCTGGCTGCAGACCTCTACGGACAAGTTCTATCCAGACTTCGTGTGCAGGCTCAAAGATGGGCGTTATCTCGTCGTTGAGTACAAAGGCGAGGGGTATGTAAACCAAGATGCTGAAGAGAAGAAAAACCTCGGCGAATTGTGGGAGAAGCGCAGCAATGGGCTATGCCGCTTCGCGATGCCCGTGGCAAGGAACTGGCATGAAATAGATGCGGCGATAGGCCGATAGCGGATGACTCGAGGGCTTAGGGGGTAACGACGCTGGGGGAGAAATCAATGGCGAGGCGGGAAAGGGTAACGGGCAGAAGGGTATATGTAACATTCAACCACGATGGAACGGTCGTTATGCACCCGAGCGATTGCACCGGTCCTCTGTATAAGATGCGGGATGAAGGCAGCGAGATATTCGGACCGAGCACATCGCCAGAGGAAATGGGCATGCGGTTGCTCAAGATTCGAGATCGCTGCAAGACGGAGTAGTGCGTGCTGGCTCGATGCTCCGGCTCAAGGCGCTTGGCAGTGCGAGGGAACGATGGAAGATGACACGAGGAAGATGCCGTGGCCGCATCGCGGACAGAAGCCTTTCCTGCCTGGTGAATCCCCCTACACCAATTGCGACCTGAAGTGGTTGAGTATTCTCAGCAGCGGTGAAGCGCTGATGGCAGAAGGGTTCAAGCTGGCCGCCGACAGAGTTGTTGAGTCTCTGGAGAGCGGCAGTGATCGGCGACATCCAGATCAGTACTTCTACCCTGTAGCTTACCTATACCGGCATTTCCTGGAACTTGAGATGAAGTGTGTCTACACAGATGCTATGCGGCTGTTGCGGGAGAAGCCTGACCGGAGTCTCCTCACGAGCCATAACCTGTACCAGCTTTGGGATAGCACGCGTGCAGTCCTTGAGCGACTCTTTCCGGAAGAACCCAAGGGAACGCTTGCAGATACCGGGCGAATAATCGAGCAGTTCCATGCGCTGGACAAGACTGGACAGGCGTTCAGGTACTCGACAGACACCAAGGGTCGTCCGCATTTGAAGAAGGCACCAAGAATGGTTGACTTGGCCAACCTCCGCAATGTTGTAGCGTGCCTGGCTGCATTCTTTGACGGAGTCGACGGTGCGTTGGGCGCGCTGTATGACGCTCGCCATATGATGTGAAAGCCCCGGCTACGGTACAGGCTTACGCGCTCCCTGAGGACCCGACCCTTCGACGGGCAGGCCGCAGGAGTCCATGCCCCATTTCATCTGGAGGGCGATGAGTTCGTTTTCGGCCTCCAGACGGGCGAGTTCTTCGTCGGTGACAGTGGACCAAAACTTGAGAGCCTCGTCTCCTCGCTTGCGGTCGAAGTAGTAGTTGTGTTTGCGGTTGATTTCGCAGGAACGGCAGACGCGGCGCGCGGCACGATAAGCGGCGCAATACTTTGTTCTCGGTCGTTGCCGATGCTCGACGTGGCGAGGGCCACGCCTCCGCTCGGCCCCTCCCTGCGGCCTCGTCTTGCTTGCTTCTCCTGCCGCGCGGTTGGACCATATAGGCAGCGTATCCTTACGGCACGGGCCTCCGCGCCCCTTGTGGTCCCGACCCCTCCATAGGTTCTGGCATTTCGCCCGGCGGCAGCTCCTCCTTGTTCCCGACAGCCGTAATCCCACGACTCGCGCCCTTTTCCCCGATTCGGCGCCGCGCCCGCTCCTTCGCCGCGACCTCTGCCCAGAACCTGACCGCTTCCTCGACGGCCTTGCGTCTCCTCTCATCCTCGGCCTTGCGGTTGTTTTCGCATATGCGGCACACGCGGTATTTTCTGCCTTTGCGCCCGCGGCGCCAGGCAAGGTTATCCCCTGATAAGGGATGACCGCGCCGGCAGTGCGTTATCTTGTGTCTCCAATGCACGTTGCCGCGCGCTGTCCTCCACCGCTCTATGTTGATCGCCTGTACAATTGCCTGCAGATGCTCTGGATTGCAGCATAGCCCGTTCCCGCATAGATGGTCGACGACCTCCCGCCTCTTCACGTGTCTCACAAACGCCTCAAAGACCAGCCTGTGCACCGACCACGTCTGGCCCCGCAGCGTGATCCTCCCATACCCGCTGACCGCTGACCCTGTCCACACCCAGCACCCGTTCGGCCCCTCCCTATTGATCTTCGACAGTAGCCGCTGCATTTCCCTGGGCTTCAATGGCAGAATCACGCTATAGTCCCTTACGATCAGCATTGACAAGACCTCCTGACTCCCACCGGGTACAAGGTAACAACGTCCAGAAATCCCTCGTGCAACCTACTGTCAAGTCCATGAGCATACTTTCACAAGAGCGGCAAGAGAGCAGCGATGGAATTGACAGCAAGGTGATCCGGGCTCTTGTGCAGTCATATTCTGGCGGAGGCATCACGCATTGTCAAGACCAAAATGTGGAAAATGCGGGTTTTCTTCAAAATCTTGATGACGCCCTAAAGCCTTGCTAATACTGATCTTACGCCAGGAGATGCCTATCGATGAGTGTTTCCCTCTGCGAATTATGCGGACTCTGCGTGAGCAGGGTTGGTAAGGCTCTTCAATCCTCAGCTTTGCATCTCATCTGCGGACATCTGCGTCATCTGCGGATCGATCTGGTCTTGGTTCAGGTTTCGGTTCTGGACCTGGTTTGGATACGGCCTTTGCCCAAGCCCCACCCCCCAAGCCCCAAGCCCGCGGCCATCGGCCGCACTCTTTGCGGTGAGATAGGGGGTTTGGATTCGCACCCGAGGCGGCACCGATTGGAGAGGCGGTCACGCGTTCGGGCGACCGGCAAGGGCAGGCACGGGGTCCTGCCCCTACAATTCAGAAAAGCACACACCAGCGTTTCCTTGCAGGTAGTCAGCGTAGTAGAACGATATAAGAAGCGAAGAGAGACACTGTTTCCAACGGCCGCAGGCCGCGAGTGGGAACGTGGGAAAGTGGGAACGTTGGAAAGTGGGAAGGGAACAGAATGACCGAAAGCGCAAACACGCAAGCCGCGAATCCTGAGCCGCAGCCAGCTTCTGCCGCCCAGCCAAGCGCCCAGCCCGCACCGGCAGCGCCGCCTACGCCGCAGAGCATGCCTCAGCAGGCGGAGGTGGATGCGGTGAGGGAGAGGTTGATGAGGTGGTTTGACGCAGTTGCGGCGGAGTGGGCACAGGAGAGGGGGAGGAAGGGGTTTGCGCAGGTAGGGGTACAGGCGGCGGCGGGGAAGGAGAAGCCGGCGCTGTCGGAGCCGATTGCGGTGAGGGGCACGGCGAAGAGGGATGGGAAGGCCGTGCCGCTACTCATCACGGCGGGGGAGCAGGCTGTCGTGACGGCCGCGAAGATGGCGGCGGGGAGCGAGATGGCTCAGGCCTTGGACGACGCGGCGATAGCGGCGTTTGGGGAGAGGGCGAAGAAGATATTCGCCGGCGTGGAAGCGGCGATCAAAGCGGACGGACTGGAGGGGCTTGGCATAGAGGCGGAAGCTGCGGCGAGGATGGAGAGCCTGCCGGAGGAATTCCTCTCTGGCGGAATGATTGTGCCGGTCGTTGTGTCGTTTGAGGATAACTCGAGCGTGCCATTTTCGCTCGTGTACGGCGCGGGGTTCAGGGACTTGTTCCCCTGGTTTGCGGCGCCGGCGCCCTTTGTGCCGACGGTGAATATCGCGCGGATACTCAGGATCGAGGTGCCGCTTGTCGTCGAGATCGCGCGCAAGCGGTTCAAGGTCGGGGATGCGCTTGCGATGAGGCCGGGGACGGTGCTTGAATTCGCCAAGAACAGCGAAGACTTCCTCGAACTGCGCGTGGGGAAAGCGAGAATCGGCAGGGGCGAGGCGGTGAAGGTGGGGGAGAGCTTTGGGATGCGCGTGCTGGAAATAGGGAGCGTGAGGGAGAGGATCGAAACGCTGAGACAGTAGGCTGAAGGCTGAAGGAACTGCGAAGTCTGCCTCACGCCGAGGGCGCAGTGTCCGCGGAGAGAATGACAGAGTCAGCCACAGATGCACACAGATGCACACAGATGGGAAACCAGACCGAAGTCTGAAGACCGAAGTTCGAAGGCGAATCGAAGGAAACACCGTTCATCCGCAGATGGCGCAGATGGACGCAGATGAAAAGCAAGGCTGAAGACTGAAGGCTGAAGCAAGACAGTCCGAAGTCCGAAGCATTGATCGTAGGGGCGCCGCTTGCTGCGCCCGCATCGTAGGGGCGACTCGGTGAGTCGCCCATCAGTACGATCCGCCAGCGGCGGACCTTTGGCGGATCGACCCTGCGGCGCCGCCTTGTGCGCCGGTATCCTATGCCGTGGCTTCAGTCTTCAGCCTTCAGCCTGCCGTGTTGGCAGTTGACGGTCGCAGACCGGTGTCAGCAATACAGGGCGACAATGGAACTGACGAACATCCTCAACCTCGCAGCGTTTCTCCTCGTGGTGATCAACCCCGTAAGCAAGATTGCGGTGCTGGCGGCGCTGTCGGATACGCATACCAAGAGAGAGTTAATCAGCGTATCGGTGAGGGCGACGGGGGTGGGAGGAGCGGTGCTGATCCTGTTCGCGTTTGCGGGCAAGTACATGCTGCAGGACGTGTTCAGGGTCGAGCTATTCTCGATCCAGGTGGCCGGGGGGACGGCGATATTTCTCATCGGGATGAGGGCGCTGAGGGAGGGGCAGTTTTTCACGTTTTCGACGGAGTCGTCGCTGGAGGACTTATCGGCGGCACCGTTGGGGATGCCGATGATCGCGGGGCCGGCGTCGATAGCGGCGGTGATATCGGCGGCGAGCGCACAGTCGCCGTGGGTGGCGTCGCTGGCCGTGGTGCCGGCGATGGCGGTGAACCTTGTTGTGATGCTCGTGAGCGCGGAATTCGCGCCGGCGCTCAAGCATTCGAGGCTTCTGGGGGCGCTGGTCAGAATTGTGGGGCTATTCATTGCGGCGATAGGGGCGCAGATGACATTAGGCGGCCTTGCCGCCTGGCAAGCGGCGTTGCCGCATGCCGTGTGAAGGGTGAGAAGAGTGTGAAGAGTGAGAAGAGTGAGAAGAGCTGCGCGCCGGGGACGCGTGTGCGAAAAGTGCGAGAAGTGCGAAAGGGGGCGGCCAACCGGCAGTGAACCAGTCCGAAGTCCGAAGAAAACAGGCTGAAGGCTGAAGGCTGAAGGAACTGCACGAGATACCGGCGCAAGAGGCGGCGCCGTAAGGTGGCGCGTCGAAGGCGGATCCGCCCCAGCGTAACAAATGCATATGAGAGCCTGTCCGGCGGCGAGGTCGGCGGGAGTCAGGCAGCGGCGTTTGGAGCGCGCCCTCACCCTGCCCTCTCCCAGAGGGAGAGGGGACTCGACCGGCGCAGAGGGCGGCGCCGTAGGGTGGTCCGCCTGCGGCGGATCAGTTGCACCAAGAGCATATATGAGCTTGTCCGGCGGCGGGGCCGGAATTTCAATACAAAGCGCATTTTGGAGCGTGCCCTCACCCTGCCCTCTCCCAGAGGGAGAGGGGACAAATCCGGCGGCTCACAGGCCAAATTGGGGGGAAAATCGAGAAAAATCGGGTTTTGGGGGATTGGGCAATTGGGATATGGCGAGAGTAGTTCATACACCGCGGGAGGCGCGAAAGTGACAGTTTCGGGCAGTTTGACCCCTCTTTTGGGCTTGCTTTTCCGCGCGCAGGAGGTATATTTTTAAGGTTCATCGTCTTATCAAGCGGTGAACCCGCACTATTGGAGGAAATGATGGCTTATACTGTGGATGATATTCGGGATTTTGCGTTAATAGGCCACGGCGACGTAGGAAAGACAACGCTTGTCGAGGCGATGATTCATAAGGCAGGGGTGACGAGCCGGTTGGGGAGCGTAGGCGACGGCACGGCCACAACTGATTACACGCAAGAGGAAAAGGATCGTAAGATCTCAATCGATACGGCGACGGCGTACTGCTCCTGGCAGGGCAAAGAGTTTAACATAGTAGACACCCCCGGGTACCAGGACTTTTTCGGTCAGGTGGTGAGCGCTCTGCCCGCCGTCGAAACGGCTGTGCTTCTGGTGTCAGCCGTCAACGGCGTGCAGCTCAACACGATCAAGACCTGGAACGCGGCGAGGAAGGCGGGTTGCGCGGGGATAGTCGTCGTAAACAAGATGGACGGCGAGAACATCAACCTCGACGAGGTAATTGGGGCGATCAAGGAAGCGGTAGGCACGTCGTGCGTGCCGTTCAACCTGCCGATCGGGCAGGGGACCTCGTTCACGGGGGTATTCGACGTTTTCTCGGGCGGACAGGCGCCGGCGGGGTTGATTGGCGACGCGGCGGGGGCGCACGAGGAAGCCATGGACGCGGTTGTGGAGGTGGATGAAGCGCTTCTCGAGAAGTATCTCGAGCAGGGCACGATAGATCCGGCGGAGTTATCGGCGACGTTGGCGAAGGCTGTGGCGAGCGGGGCACTGGTGCCCATACTTTTCGCGGCGGCGAGAGCCGACAAGGGCGTCGAGGAAATCATGAACATGATCGCGGCGGTCGCGCCGTCGCCGACGGTGAGGGTTCGCAAGGCGACAAAGGGCGACAAGGAAGTCGAGATTGCCGCGGATCCCAACGCGCCGTTCGCGTCGTTTGCGTTCAAGTCGATGACGGACCCCTACGTCGGGAAGCTCTCGTTCCTGCGCGTTTTCCGCGGGTCGCTCACGGGCGACGCGTCGGTTTACGACGTGAGGACGGAGGCGAAGTACCGCGTCGGGCACATTTACAGGATGCAGGGGCGCGAGCAGAAGGAAATCCAGAAGGCGATCCCCGGCGACATCATCGCGCTTGCGAAGATCGAGGCGATCGAGGTCAACGACAGTTTGACGACGGAGAACGAACCGGTGATGTTCCCGAAGGTGACGTTCCCGAAGCCGATGGTGGGGCTCGCGGTCAAGCCCAAGGCGCGCGGCGACGAGCAGCGCATTACGGGCGGGCTGCAGAAGCTGTCCGAAGAGGACAAGACATTCATCGTCAACCGCGACACGCAGACGGGGGAACTGGTCGTTACGGGGATGAGCACGCTGCACCTCGACATCATGCTGGCGCGGCTCAAGAACCGGTTCGACGTGGAAGTGACGACGTCCGAGCCGAAGATACCGTACAAAGAGACGGTCCTCGGCAAGTCGGAGGCGCGGTATCGCCACAAGAAGCAGACGGGCGGACGCGGGCAGTACGGGGAAGTGTTTATCCGCCTGGAGCCGCTGGAGAGAGGGGCGGGGTTCGAGTTCGTCGACGAGGTGGTCGGCGGGCGCGTGCCGAACCAGTACATTCCGGCGGTCGAAAAGGGCATAAGGGAGCAGTTGTCGAAGGGCGTCATATCGGGTAACGTGGTCGAGGACGTGCGGGTGGCCCTGTACGACGGGTCCTTTCATCCGGTAGATTCTTCGGAAGCGGCGTTCAAGATGGCGGCGAAGAAGGCGTTCCAGGAAGCGTTCATGAACGCGAAGCCGGTGCTTCTGGAGCCGGTGGTGACCTTGGAGATCACGATACCGAGCGAGTTCATGGGCGACGTGACAGGGGACATCAACAGCCGCCGCGGGCGCATCACCGGAATGGACCAGGCGCCGGGCGGGCTGCAGATACTGAAAGTCACCGTGCCCTTGAGCGAGGTCATGCGCTACGCGACCGAGCTGCGGTCGATGACCGGCGGGCGCGGCGCTTATACGATGGAGTTTTCGCACTACGACGTGGTGCCCCAGAGGATCGCAGAGCCGATTATCGCTCAGGCCAAGAAGGAAGAGACCGAGGAGTAAGACTCCGCGGGACGCGCTTCCTCTTCGCCCGGGTGAGGATCCGGCAGGCGGATTCTCCCGGAGGAGATGGTTAGTCTTTTCCGGCATCGGGGGCGCGCCATGTACAGCCTTGAAGAGCTCCTCGGGAAACTGGTGGAGCAGAAGGGTTCCGACCTTCACATCTCTGCAGGCAGCCAGCCGCGGCTTCGCATAGACGGGCAATTGGCGCCCGTCGAGGGGGACAAGATGACCCCCGAAGAGACGCAGAGCCTCGTCTATGGCATCCTCAATTCCGATCAAATAGCGACGTTCGAGGACAAGCTCGAACTGGATCTGTCGTTCGGGATCCAGGGGCTGGGGCGGTTCAGGACGAACGTCTTCATGCAGCGCGGCGCGGTGGGCGCGGTGCTGAGGGTCATCCCGTTCGAGATCAGGGGGATGAAGGACCTCGGGCTGCCGCAGAAGCTGTGCGAGAAGCTGTGCAACCTGCCCAAGGGGCTCATCCTCGTGACCGGCGCCACGGGAAGCGGCAAGTCCACGACGCTGGCGGCTTACATCGACTACATCAATCAGACCTACGACGGGCACATCGTCACGATCGAGGACCCGATAGAGTTCGTCCACCGCAACAAGAAGTGCCTCGTCAACCAGAGAGAGGTCGGGAGCGATACACACAGCTTCGGCAACGCCTTGAGGGCGGTGCTGCGCGAGGACCCGGACGTGGTTCTCATCGGCGAGATGCGCGACCAGGAGACGATACAGGCGGCGCTGACGCTGGCCGAGACGGGGCACCTCACGTTCGGCACGCTGCACACGTCCGACTGCGTCCAGACGATGAACCGCATCGTGGACGTATTCCCGCCGTACCAGCAGCAGCAGATAAGGACGCAGTTGTCGTTCACGCTGCAGGCGGTTTTCTCGCAGCAACTGCTGCAGCGCGTCAACTCCAAGGGGCGCGTGCTCGCGTGCGAGATCATGGTGGCCAACTCGGCCGTCAGAAGCCTCATACGCGACGACAAGTGCCACCAGATTTACTCGATCATCCAGACGAGCGGCAAGGACGGGATGAGGACGATGAACCAGTCGCTCTTCCAGCTGCACCAGGCGAGTCTCATCAGTTACGAGGAGGCGCTTACGCATACGACGGATCCGGACGACCTCAAGCGCACGTTCCAGCGCGGGGGGATGCCGGACGCTGCGGCGTAGGGATTGTGCTGAGGTGATCCGCCGACGGCGGATCGAAACGGTTATCACTGGTGGACGAGCCACCAGTGCCACACAAGGCATGTGACAATGGAAGTGTGCAGGCGCAAGAGACGCGCCTGTAAGGTCGATCCGCCAATGGCGGATCGTACTGAGGGCGCACAGCCGTGCGCCCCTACGATGGGACGCGGCGAGCAGCGCCCCTACGGTGGGGGCGACGCATCCACCTTCGTCGAGGCTTCGGCGGACAAGTGCGTCGCCCCTACAATGAGAGATGACCGGTTGACCTTTGCAAGACGTTGATAGGGGCTGCTGAATGGCGAATTTCGACAAACGCCTCAAGGGGATAATCACCAAGGCGGGGCTTCTGACGGCCGACAAGGTGGACGTTGCGCTCGCGGAGGCGCAGGAGCAGAAGAAGCCGCTTTCGCAGGTGCTGACGGAGAGACACCTTGTCGACGAGCGGGCGCTTATCGGGTCGATCTCGAAAGAGATGAACATACCGCCAATCGATCTCGCGAAGGTTGACGTTGCGGCGGAGGCGCTTGAAAGCCTGCCACAGGACCTGGCGACGACGTACGGGGTGGTGCCCATCGCGAGGATCGGCAACCTTCTCACGGTGGCGGTGGCGAACCCGTTCGACGTGCTGAAGCTGGACGACGTGGGGCTTGTGACGGGCTGCCAGCTCATGCCGGTAGTGTCCACGGAGGCGACGATCAGGCATGCGATAGACCGGTTCTACCACTCCGGCGAGCAGCAGATGGAGGAGCTGCTGGAGGATATGGCGGGGCCGGACCTGGAGGTCACCAAGGAGACCGAAGACGACGAAAGCACGGATATTACGGCGGAAACGGGCGATTCGCCGGTCGTCAAGCTCGTCAATATGATGATCTACCAGGCGATCAAGAACCGCGTGAGCGATATTCACATCGAGCCGTATGAGAAGAAGGTCGTTGTGCGGTACAGGCAAGACGGCATTCTGTTCGAGGCGCTGACGCCGCCCAAGAAGATGCAGAATGCGATCGCGTCCCGCATAAAGGTCATGAGCGCTCTCGACATCGCGGAGCGCCACAGGCCGCAGGACGGGAAATTCCAGCTGAAGGTCGACGGCCGGCAGATAGACTTCCGCGTGTCGGTGCTGCCGCTGATCCACGGCGAGAAAGTGGTCATGCGAATACTGGACTCGTCGAACCTGACGCTGAACCTGGACTCGCTGGGTTTCGAGCCGAAGGCGCTGGCGGATTTCCGGAAGGCCGTAAGCAGCCCCTATGGGATGATCCTCGTCACCGGACCGACCGGCTCAGGCAAATCAACGACACTTTACTCGTCCTTGAAGGAGATCATGAGCGGCGAGGACAACATAATCACGGTCGAAGACCCCGTCGAATACCAACTGGAGGGGGTCAACCAGGTTCCGGTGAACGCGAAGCGGGGGCTCACATTCGCGGCGGCGCTGAGGTCGATTCTGCGGCAGGACCCGGACAAAATCATGATCGGCGAGATACGCGACCTCGAAACCGTGGAAATAGCGATCAAGGCGGCGCTTACAGGGCACCTGGTGTTGTCGACACTTCACACCAACGACGCGCCATCCACGATTACGCGCATGGCGGACATGGGCGTGGACCTCTTCATGATCGCGTCGTCGACGCTTCTGGTGTCGGCGCAGAGGCTGTGCAGGAGATTGTGCCAGGATTGCAGGGAAAAGATCGAATTGCCGCCGGAAAGGCTCCTGGCGCTGGGGTTCGCGCAGGAGGAGGTTGACGGCAAGCCTATAATATATAAAGCGAAGGGCTGTCCGCGGTGCGCTGCGGGCTACAAGGGGCGGTTCGCGCTTCTGGAGACGCTGCCCATTACAGCGGAAGTGCAGCAGGCGATTATCAGAGGCAAGAGCGCGCCGGACATCAAGGCCCTCGGGCTCGAACAGGGGATGATAACACTCAGGCGCTGTGGGATTTTGAACGTGATGCGAGGGAACACCTCACTTGAGGAAGTGATGCGCGTCACAATGGCCGATTAACGGCGAGGGGGTTTTATGCTGAATTTCAAGTACGCCGCGCGGGGCGCGGGAGGGGCAGCTGTGGCGGGCGTTATTGCGGCGGCATCGCAGGCAGATGCGCTCGCGCAGCTCAAGAACCAGAGCCTTACGGTCCTCGACCTGAAGATCGACGAAAAGAAGGCGTCGTCCTTCTCGCTCGACAAGCTCATGCAGATCGGCGCGCGCGTCAAGATCGACGACATGGTGCTCTTCACGCGCCAGTTGTCGACGATGATCAACGCGGGGATACCGATCCTGGAGGCGTTGGAGGTCCTGCACGACCAGGTCACCAACAAGTTCTTCAAGGCAGCGATCAACGATATCGTCGAGCGGGTGAGGACGGGAAGCGATCTTTCCGAAGCGCTCGCGGCGCACCCGAAGATATTCAGCCAGATCTACATCAATATGATAAAGGCAGGCGAAGCGTCGGGCCAGTTGGATATCATCCTCATACGGCTGGCGGAATACTTTGAGTCGACGGCGCACCTCAAGAGGGAAGTGAAGGCCGCGATGACCTACCCGGTGATCTCGCTTACGATGGTACTGGGGATCACGGTGTTCCTGATGGTGGGCGTGGTGCCGAAGTTTAACGAGATCTTCAAGACCCTGAACGTGCCGCTAAACGTCCTGACGAGGACGATGATGAACATCTCTCTCGCGATGCGCGATCACTTTCTCATCGGGTTGGGGCTGTGGGCGGTATTCTGCGTGGGCGTTGTCATCTACGCGAAGACCCCGATGGGATCGGTGCAGATCGACTGGCTGAAACTCCACGTGCCGATATTCGGGACACTCTTCCGCAAGGTCGCGCTATCGCGCTTCTCGCGCACGTTTTCGACGCTTCTCAAGTCGGGCGTGCCGATGCTTGGCGCGCTCGAGATCGTCGCAGGCACGGCCGGCAACGCTATCGTCAGCAGGGTGGTCCTCTCGGCCCGCGACAGGGTAAGGCAGGGCGAGAACCTCGCGGCCCCGCTCGGCGAGTCAGGCGTATTCCCGCCGATGGTGACGAAGATGGTATCGATCGGCGAGAAATCCGGCGCGCTGGAAGCCCTTCTCGAGAAGGTGAGCGAGTTCTACGATCAGCAGGTCTCCGCGGCGGTCAAGTCGCTGACCAGCATGATCGAGCCGGTCATGATCGCGGTCATGGGAACGCTCGTGGGCACGATAGTGCTGAGCGTGTTCCTGCCGATCATCCAGATTCAAAAGGCCCTCGTGCAGAGCAACCAGGGGCATTGAAACCGCGGCCAAGGGCCGCGAGTGGGAAGGGTGTGAAGGGTGAGAAGAGTGCGAAGGGACCCTCACCCCCGCCCCTCTCCCGGAGGGAGAGGGGAAAAGACCGGCACGGAAGGAAGCCCCGTAACGTGGATCCGCCGACGGCGGACCCGTCCTGCTGATGGGAGATTCGCCGAGAGGGTTCCTAAGGTTGAGGTTCGCAAGTCGGAAAGAACGCGTGCGCTGAAGCGCACCGTATAACTCTGCGGGAAAGTGGGAAAGTGGGAAGGTTAGAAGGTGCGAAAGGATTGGGGCGAGGGGACCCCAGCGTCATTTGAAAGCATCTCCCGTGATCCTGGCAGGGCGACTCATCGAGTCGCCCCTACGATCCAGGCGAAGAGGACGAAACACGACACGGCCCTCACCCTGCCCTCTCCCGGAGGGAGAGGGGACAACGACCGGCGCGGAAGGCAGCGCCATAAGCAGGACGGGCAGGAATGCCTATTCTACTGATGGGCGACTCGGCGAGAGAGCCCCTACGCTTGAGGGTCGCAAGTCGGACAGAACGCGTGCGCTGAAGCGCACCCTATAGTTGAAGGCGCGGTCGGGTGGTGGCATGAATGGATTCTGAACGCCTTCTTGAGATTCGCAGGCGGCTTATGTGGATCGCCGCGGTAAGGGGGGTGCTATGCCTTTTTACTGCGGCGATAATTCGTCTCAATCTGGAGCCGTCCACGTCAATCACCAGGTGGCTTCCATACGCGATAGTCGGCGGCGCATTTGTCCTCAATCTCGCATACCTCGGCCTCGCGCATACAAGGACACGCTGGGGGGGGATCGCAGGGGCGCAGACGATAACGGACGTCCTCTTCATCACGGCGCTTGTGTCGGTGACGGGGGGCGTGTCGAGCGACTTTCGCCTGCTTTACTTCGGGCCGATACTCGCGTCGGCGGTGCTGTTCTCCCGGAGCGCGGCGCTTCTTGTCGCGTCGTTGGCGACAATAGGCGTGTTCTCAACCGCGGCGCTGTACGTGCTGGGGGAGGGGCGGCTTCACACATTCGTCGACCCTTCCTGGCCAATGCCTGAGACGACGCTCGCCCTTGCGGGCATCCTGGCATTGCAGGCGGCGGCGTTTCACCTGGTGGCGTACCTTTCGGCGACCCTGACGTGGCGGCTGAGGTCGGCGAGCATCGAGACGGAGCACATCCTTGAGAACATGTCCGACGGCGTCATCACGGTAGCGAAGGACGGGCGCGTCGTGTTCGCGAACGCGCGCGCGAGGGAGATGCTGGCGCTGGAAAGGGGCAAAACCCTTACCGGCGCGTCGCTTGCGCAGGTAGCGCCGGCGGCGGCGTCACAGGCGTTTGTCGAGGTCATCTCCTCGCGACAGCCGGCATCGGTGGAAGTGGAAATGGGGAAAGGGCCGTTCCCGGCGCAGGCAACGGTCCTGCCGCTCTTTGACCAGGCGGGGCGGCTGAGGGGCGCGAACGTGGTTCTTCTCGACCTGACGGAGCGAAGGAAACTGATGGAGGCGCTCAGGCGCGCGGACCGGCTTGAGGCGACCTCGATGACGGTGGCGTCAATCGCGCACGAGATTCGAAATCCTCTTGCCGCGATTCGCGGCAGCGCGCAGGAGCTCAAGAAGGCGCTCAATGTGTCCGGGCCGGACGCGCGGCTTCTCGACCTTGTCGTGCGCGAGTCGGACCGGCTCAACCGCGTGATTACGGAGTTTCTCAAGTTCAGCAAGAGGTCGAAGCCGCAGATAGAGAAGTTTGACTTCAGGCAGCTTCTCGACGAGGTAGCAACGGAGCTCAAGGTCCATTCCGGCGGGAAGGGCGACGTTTCGGTAAACGGAGACGGCGAACAGCGCTTCGCTGGCGACGCCGAGCAGCTGCGCCAGGTGTTCATCAATCTCGGCCTTAACGCCCTTGATGCGACGGGAGGGGCCGGGCCGGTCGTTTTTGGCATCGAACACACCGAGGCGGGCGTCGTGGCGAGAACACGCGACCGCGGCACAGGCATTGATGAAAGCATCAGGGACAAGGTTTTCGACCCCTTCTTCACAACGAAGACGACCGGCACGGGTCTCGGGCTACCCATAGCCCGGCAGATCGTCGAGGACCACGGCGGGACGCTTGAAATCGAAAAAGGAACCGACGGCTGGACCTGTGTAAAGGTTTTCCTGCCCCAAGCCGAAAGAGAACAGGGGCACAAGATAGGGACTGCTATTCGCGGTGTCAGCAGTCAGGCATAAGGAGCATTCTGTGACCGATCTGTCCGGGGAATGCCACACAAGGCGACGTTGGCCGGTCGCGCGGCTCGTGGCGGTTTGCGGGCGACGCATGCGTCGCCCCTACGATTCCCCATGGCATGAACACCGTGAATTGTCAACGAGATCGACCGGATCCTAAGGAGCATTTTGTGGCGGAACCCAAGCCTGCAGAAGGCGAATCCCTCGGCAGCGTCCTCGTCGTCGATGACGAAGAGGGGATGTGCGAGGTTCTGGGATATATTCTTGGCCGGGCCGGCTATGACGTGGCGACGGCGGGCGGCGTGAAGGAAGCGCTCGCGATTCGCGGCCAGAAGGCGTTCGACGTGACGATCACCGACCTCAAGATGCCCGGCGGAGGCGGCATTGCGCTTCTGCGGGACATCAAGGCGCAAGACGCGAACGCGCTCGTGGTGATGATAACCGCGTTTTCAACGTGGGACTCCGCGGTCGAGGCGATGCGGCTGGGCGCGTTCGACTACATCAAGAAGCCGTTCGACAATGAGGACATCAAGGCGGTTGTCGCGCGCGCGATGGAAGTGAGCAAACAACTCAAGACGCGCGGGCCGTCCGACGTCCCGGCTTATGTGCGCAACATCGTCGGCGCGAGCCCCTCTATCCTCGAGATCCACAACCTCATCCGGCGCGTGGCGCCCACGGACTCGACGATCCTCATCCAGGGTGAATCGGGGACAGGGAAAGAGCTTGTCGCTCGCGCAGTTTACAACTGCTCGTCTCGAAGCGAAGAGGCGTTTATCGTCGTCAACTGCGGCGCGTTCACGGAAAGTTTGCTCGAGAGCGAGCTCTTCGGCCACGTGAAGGGGTCATTTACGGGCGCGATAAGCGACAAGAAGGGGCTTCTGGAGATCGCGCACAAGGGGACCTTCTTCCTCGACGAAGTGGGGGAGATGTCGAAGAAGACGCAGGTGAAGTTCCTGCGAGTGCTGGAGGAGAGAGAGTTTAAGCCCGTCGGCTCGACGGATACGCGTCGGGCGGACGTGCGGTTTATCACGGCGACAAACCGCGACCTCGCGAAGGAAGTCGATAGGGGCGAGTTTCGCGAGGATCTATACTATCGTCTCAACGTGATCCCGATAACGCTGCCTCCGCTCCGCGAGCGCAAGGAGGACATACCGCTTTTGGCCGGCAACTTCCTCGCGCGCTACAGCGAGGAGATGGGAAAGAACATCACGAGCATCAGCCAGGAGGCGATGACGTTCCTCATCAACTACGACTGGCCGGGCAACGTGCGCGAGTTGGAGAACACAGTTCAGCGAGCAGTCGCTCTTGCGAGGAATCCGCAGATCACGACGGAGGACCTGGTCATAAAGATGCGCACGGGCACGCCGGTCGCGACGCTCATGACGCAGCCGCTGCCGCCGGAGGGCGTGGATTTGGAGAAGCGCCTTGCGGATACGGAGCGAGATTACATAGTGCTCGCGCTGGAGCGTACGGGGTGGAACGTGACGAAGGCGGCGAAGCTGCTCAATACTTCGTTCAGGAGCCTCAGGTATAGAATCGCGAAGCTGGGAATCAAAGTCGAAGATTAGCTGCGCGGGGGCGCATAGTGGGAAAAGTGGGAAGGGTGCAGACCTCAAAGCCATTACAGGCATAGGGCTGCCCTGTGGGGGTCAGCCCCTCGTCGTTTTACGCCAACGGTTTACTCCACGCCTCGAAGTGATATAATCGCAAGTCACTGATGAGCTCCGCGACAGGCATTCCCGTTCACTAACTTCGCACGAAGGGAGGCAAGCCATGTTTGTGACGACGACGTTCGAGATCGAGGGGTACAAGATCAAGGAATACCGGGGCATCGTGCGCGGCATCATTGTGCGGTCGCCAACAATCGCGCAGGGGATCATGGGAGGGCTTAAGAACATCATCGGCGGGAACATCGGCGCATATACTGAGATGTGCGAGCAGGCGCGCAGGCAGGCATATGATGTGATGGTCGCGCATGCAAATGAACTCGGGGCGAACGCGGTGATCGGGTTCAGGTATGATGCGTCGGAGCTCAGCAATAATATAACCGAGGTGCTGTGCTACGGGACGGCGGTGGTGGTCGAACCGGTCAAGTAAGCGCGGCCGGGGGGCCGCAGGTGCGAAAAGTGCGAAAGGGCACGCGCCTACGGCGCGGGAGAAGGTGATCAGAGGGTCAGTTGAGCAGGAGAGCGTCCGGCAGAGGCAAAGTCCGGCGGCGGAGCCGGGATTGGCATTGCAGAGTGGGTTGTGGAGCGCTCCCTCACCCTGCCCTTTCCCAGAGGGAGAGGGGATTACTGCACGGCGTGTGCTGATGACGGCCAACCTGCATCCCGGCAAGGGCGGGCAGGGGCGGAGCGCCCCTACGATAATACAATTCACGCGATGCGCAATTCACGCGGCAGTTGTATTTGTAGTGCGGTATTGGTATGCTCTTGGCGGATGTGAGACAAGCGGAAACCGGAGCTAATGCCCATGGAGAACCGTCCGGACCTGACGATTGTCGCGCCGATGTTCAATGAAGAGGCCAACGTCGCCTCGACCGTGTCGCAGATCAAGGAGGCCATGAAGGGATTTCACGGTACGTGGGAATTTCTCATGGTCAACGACGGGTCGACGGACGGCACGTGGCAGACGGCCGAAAAGATCGCTGCGGGCGAGCCGAACGTCCGCGTGACGGGCTATCCGCAGAACGCAGGGCGGGGGAAGGCGCTGAGGACGGGGTTCGCCGAAGCGCGCGGGCGCATCATAGCGACGGTTGACTTCGACCTCTCATACAGCCCGGACCACATCCTTCGCATGTATGAGTTTCTCGAGGCCAATCCCGGCGTGGACATCGTCCTCGCGAGCGCGTATATGCACGGTGGGCGCGCGAAGGGCGTGCCGCTCGGGCGGCTCATGGCAAGCGTGTTCGGGAACGTCATTTTGCGCTACGCGCTCGGGGGCAAGCTGCACACGCTCACGTGCGTCGTGCGCGCGTACCGGCGCGAGGCAATTGAGGCCCTGGACCTGGAGTCGGACGGGAAGGAGATACATCTCGAGATCATCTCCAAGGCGCGCGCGCTCGGGCTGCGCATAGCCGAGATACCCGCGACCTTGACCGGCAGAAAGAAGGGGCGCTCGAAGTTCAAGCTGCGAAAGACAAGCTCGTCGCATCTCGTGTTCAGCATTGTCGAGCGGCCGATGATGCTTTTCGGCGCGATTGGTGTGCTGCTACTTCTTCTCGGGTTTATCGACGGCATCTACATACTCTACAAGTGGCACACAGCCACGCTGAACCCCAACCGTCCGCTCATGACGCTCCTTGTGATTCTTATTGTGGGCGGCCTGCAGGTGCTCGCGTTCGGATTCCTCGCGTTTCTCATCGGGATGCTGAGGAGGACGATCACGAGGCTGGAGAGCAGGACGAGGGGGCTTGCGATTAAGGTTGAGGAGATGGAGAAGGGGCGCAAGGGGTAGGGGACTGGCGGTCGCCCGTGTCCGGGTCATATCCATTCTGTATGCATGCTACCACGTTTGTATCCGTCGACAAGTCTCACGAATGGTATGTTTGGAAGCAGAAGCCTGTCAAGAGGATGATTCGGATTCGGATGAAGCACGCCTACAACATTTGGCGGGTTGCACCCCAATCCGCAGAGTAGTAGCGCCGAGACTGGGCTGCGAGCGTGCTCCATCGCTTCTAAGGGATCGCTGCTGGGACGGAGGAAAGCGGCCAACTCAAGTCTTGTACTCTCATGGATTTGCCTGGCGATAGTTCCCCCGTCAAGGCCGATCGGGATAGTGACACATGTCTTGCCGGTCAGCAGTTGCGCGACGGCGTTTCTTCGGAAGCAGCGCGCGCTAGCGTTGAAGTGCAGCGTTGCGATGGCCACGATAGCCGGGGCTCCGAGACTGCTGCATTGCCGAGTCTTGCCGGTGACTTTCTGGAAGAACCCTTTGGTCATCAGGGTGTAGAAACCGGCCTCAACACGGCTCTGTGGGAAATCTGATAGCCCAGTTTCATCGGTTGCCTTTGGCTTGGTTATGCAAGCTGCCTCCACGTAAGACTCAATTCTTCCCTTTCTGCACATGAAATCCGGTCCACCCGCCGAGAGACTCTCTGCCGGATCCACTTCGCATCCCTCTTTCCGAAGAACAAGCCATACGGCTGCCTCGCAAATGGCGGCTTCCGTGTGATCCTCTGCCCGCAGGCGATTTTCCCACTTTTTCGCTCGTGCGTCCTCGAATTGTCGGAGCCAAGTCCGATATTCCGCGATCAAATCCGCATATTCCTCAACCAGCGCTTCAGTCTCGGTCATTCCAGAGTACTCCTTCGATGGATTGTTCCTCACCGATACCGCAGCGAATAGACCCAAGGGACCAATGCCCTCACCCTGCCCTCTCCCAGAGGGAGAGGGGACCGCTTGTAGCGCACCGTCCTACCTTCTCGCCTTTGCCGCTTCGGGCTTCTTCGCGGTCTTCTTTTCGAACGTGAACTCCTTGCCGCTCCAATCGACGACGATTGTGTCGCCGTCGGCGAAGCGACCGTCGAGGATGTCGCCGGCGATGCGGTTCTGGATCTCCTGCTGGAGGACGCGGCGAAGAGGGCGAGCGCCGAAGACCGGGTCGTAACCGAGTTTAGCGATCTCGGCCTTGGCGGCGTCGGTGACTTCGAGCGCTATGTCCCTGTCCGCGAGGCGCTTGCGCAGGTCGGCGAGCTGGATGTCCACGATCTTCGTCAGCTGCTCGCGCGAGAGCGAGTGGAACATGATGACCTCGTCGATGCGGTTGAGGAACTCCGGCCGGAAGGTGCGCTTCAAGAGCTCCATGAGGTCCTTGCGCAGCGCTTCCTCGTCGATGCCGATGCGCTCCTGGATGATCTGGCTGCCGAGATTCGAGGTCATGATTATCACGGTGTTGCGAAAATCCACGACGCGCCCCTGGGAGTCGGTCAGGCGGCCGTCGTCGAGCACCTGGAGGAGAATATTGAAGACGTCCGGGTGCGCCTTCTCGATCTCGTCCAAGAGGACGACGGAGTAGGGGCGGCGGCGGACGGCTTCGGTGAGTTTGCCGCCTTCTTCGTAGCCGACGTAGCCGGGAGGGGCGCCGACGAGGCGGGAGACGGCGAAGCGTTCCATGAACTCGCTCATGTCGATGCGGACCATCGCGTCCTCGTCATCGAACAGAAACTGCGCGAGGGCCTTGGCAAGCTCGGTCTTGCCGACGCCGGTGGGGCCGAGGAATATGAACGAGCCGATCGGCCGGCGCGGGTCGGAGAGCCCCGCGCGCGCGCGGCGGACGGCGTTGGAGACGGCGGTAATAGCTTCGTCCTGGCCGATCACACGCTCGCGGAGGCGCTCCTCCATGTGGCGGAGCTTGTCGCGCTCGCCTTCGAGCATGCGCGATACGGGAATGCCGGTCCACAATGAGACGACCTCGGCGATGTCCTCGGCGTCGACCTCCTCCTTGAGGAGGCGGCGGTCCTTCTGGAGCACGGCGAGGGACTTGTTGGCGGCTTCGAGCTTCGTCTGGAGGTCGCGGATGCGGCCGTAGCGGATTTCGGCGACCTTCGCGAGATCGCTTCGGCGCTGGGCTTCCTGCTCTTCAGTCTCCGCCTTCTCTATCTCTTCCCTGAGGCGGCGGATTTCCTGGATCGCGGACTTTTCATTCTCCCAGTGCGCGCGAAGGGACGAGCGTTCTTCGCTCAGGTTGGCGATCTCGGAGTCGATCTTCGCGAGGCGTTTCTTCGACGCTTCGTCCTTCTCTTTCTTGAGCGCTTCCTTCTCGATCTCGAGCTGCATGATGCGCCGCTCGATCACGTCGAGCTCGGCGGGCATACTGTCGATCTCGGTGCGAAGGCGGCTGGCGGCTTCGTCGATGAGGTCGATGGCCTTGTCCGGCAGGAAGCGGCCCGAGATGTAGCGGTGCGAGAGCGTCGCGGCGGCAACGATAGCGGAGTCGGTAATGCGAACGCCGTGGTGGACCTCGTAGCGCCCCTTGAGTCCGCGGAGTATCGCGATAGTGTCCTCGACGGACGGCTCGCCGACATAGACCGGCTGGAAGCGGCGCTCAAGCGCGGCGTCCTTCTCGATGTGCTTACGGTATTCGTCGAGCGTAGTCGCGCCGACCGCGCGGAGCTCGCCGCGGGCGAGGGCGGGCTTGAGAAGATTGGCGGCGTCGACGGCGCCTTCGGCAGCGCCCGCGCCGACAACCGTGTGGAGCTCGTCGATGAAAAGGATGACCTGCCCCTGGGCGGCTTCGATTTCCTTCAGGACCGCCTTCATGCGGTCTTCGAACTCGCCGCGGTACTTCGTGCCGGCGATGAGCGCGCCCATATCGAGGGCGAGGACGCGCTTATTCTTGAGGCCGTCGGGGACGTCGCCCGCGACGATGCGTTGGGCTAACCCCTCGACTATCGCGGTCTTGCCAACGCCGGGGTCGCCGATGAGGACGGGGTTATTCTTGGTGCGGCGCGAGAGCACCTGGATGACGCGACGGATCTCGCTATCCCGGCCGATGACGGGGTCGAGCTTGCTGCGCCGGGCCAATTCGACAAGGTCGCGCGTGTACCGCTCCAACGCCTGGTACTTGGCTTCGGGGTTCTCGTCGGTGATGCGCGTGCTGCCGCGGAGCTCCTTCAAGGCCGCCAGCACTGCGTCGCGGTTGACGCCGCCGTCGCGCAGTATCCGGCCCGCCGGCGTCGCGCGATCCTCGATGAGCGCGAGGATGAAGTGCTCGGTCGAGGTGTACTCGTCGCGGAGGGCGCGCGCTTCCTCGTCGGCCTTATTGAGGACCGCGTCGAGGGCCGGACTCATATACATCTGGCCGCCGCCGGAGACCTTGGGCAGCTTGTCCAATTCCAGCATCGCCTGGGCCTGTATCTGGCCGCGGTTGGCGCCGATGCGGGAGAGAAGCGGGCCGATGACGCCTTCCTTCTCGGCCAGGAGCGACAGCAGCAGGTGGATCGGTTCGACGGTCTGGTGTTGGCTGGTGCGCGCGAGATCCTGGGCGCGGACGAGGGCTTCGCGGGCCTTGACAGTCATCTTTTCGACGTTCATGAGGAATACCTCCTTGGCTGTCTACGGATTGGGGCAAGGATGAACACGCAAGGTGTCACGGCCCTCACCCCGACCCTCTCCCAGAGGGAGAGGGGACTCGCGCGAGGCATCTCGCGCGAAAGGTGGACAGGCAAGAATGCCTGTCCTACCAGTGGGCGACTCGCCGAGTCGCCCCTACGATTCGAATAGAAAGGGCGCCCTTCCAGTGTCTGAAACGAGCGCCCTTGAGATAACACACGTCCAGGGACGGTTAATCAGTCCTTCACTTCGTAATCGGCGTCGATGACTTCCTCGCCTTCGCCCTTGCCGCCCTCGGGACCGGGCCCCTGGCCAGGCCCACCCTGGGGGCCGCCGCCCGGTCCAGGGCCACCCTGAGGGCCACCTTGCGGACCGCCCTGAGGACCCTGGGGTCCGCCGCCGGTGCGCTTGTACATTTCTTCGGCGATCTTGTGGCTGGCCTTGGTGAGGGCGTCCATGGCGCGCTTGATCGCGTTGACGTCATCGCTCGTCTTGACCTTGTCGAGGTTCTCGACTTCAGACATCACCTGCGAGAGGAGGGACGGATCGACCTTGTCCTTGTTTTCCTCGAGCATGTGCCGCGTGCTGTAAGCGAGCTGGTCGGCGGCGTTGCGCGTTTCGATAAGCTCGCGCTTCTTCTTGTCATCGGCCGCGTGCGACTCGGCTTCGCGGCGCATCTTTTCGATATCCTGCTCGGTGAGGCCGCTGGAGGACTTGATCTCGATCGACTGCTGCTTACCCGTCGCGAGGTCCTTGGCCGACACGTGCAGGATGCCGTTGGCGTCGATGTCGAAGGACACTTCGACCTGCGGGACGCCGCGAGGCGCCGGCGGAAGGCCGGTCAGCTGGAAGCGTCCGAGCGTGCGGTTATCCGCGGCCATCTCGCGCTCGCCCTGGAGCACGTGGATCTCGACCGAGGTCTGACTGTCGGCGGCGGTGGTGAATATCTGCTTACGCGAAGTCGGGATAGTCGTGTTGCGCTCGATGAGCTTCGTCATCACTCCGCCCAGGGTCTCGATACCGAGCGACAGCGGGGTCACGTCGAGGAGAAGGACGTCTTTTACTTCGCCTGCGAGGACCGCGCCCTGAATGGCGGCGCCTACCGCGACGACCTCGTCGGGGTTGACGCCTTTGTGCGGCTCCTTGCCGAACATCTCCTTCACGATGGCCTGCACGGACGGCATACGCGTCATGCCGCCGACGAGGACGACTTCGTTAACGTCCTGGGGCGATTCCTTGGCGTCCTGGAGGGACTGGACGACCGGCCCTCGGGTGCGCTCGGTGAGGCCGCGCGTAAGCTCTTCGAGCTTGGCGCGGGTTATCGTCATCAGGAGGTGCTTCGGGCCGCTCGCGTCAGCCGTGATGAACGGCAGGTTGACGTCGGTCTGAAGCACGGCCGAAAGCTCGATCTTGGCCTTCTCGGAGGCTTCTTTGAGGCGCTGGAGCGCCATGAGGTCGTTTCGCACGTCGATGCCGCTTTGCTTCTTGAACTCATCGGCGACGTAGTCCATGATTATCTGGTCGTAGTTGTCGCCGCCGAGGTGGGTGTCGCCGTTGGTGCTCAGCACTTCGAAGACGCCCTCGCCGACTTCGAGCTGCGAGATGTCGAACGTGCCGCCGCCGAGGTCGTAGACCGATATCTTCTCGTTCTTTTTCTTTTCGAGGCCGTACGCGAGCGACGCGGCGGTAGGCTCGTTGATGATGCGCAGGACTTCGAGCCCCGCGATGGTGCCGGCGTCCTTGGTCGCCTGGCGCTGGGCGTCGTTAAAGTACGCGGGGACCGTGATGACGGCCTTGGTCACCGGCTCACCGAGGTAGTCTTCGGCGGCTTTCTTGAGGAACTGGAGTATCATCGCGGAGACCTCGGGCGGCGTGTAGTCCTTGCCGCGGATGCGGATCTTCACGAGCTCCTCGGGCCCGCCGACGACTTCGTAGGGGACCATTTTCTCTTCGGCCATGACCTCACTGTGGCGACGGCCCATGAAACGCTTGATCGAGTAGACGGTGTTCCTGGGGTTCGTGATCGCCTGCCGCTTGGCTGCCGCGCCAACGAGTATCTCGCCCTTCTCGGTGAAGCCTACCACCGACGGAGTCGTGCGCCCGCCTTCGGGGTTGGGTATGACCTTCGGCTGACCGCCCTCCATAACCGCGATGCAGGAGTTGGTCGTGCCGAGGTCGATTCCTACTATTCTTGCCATTTGGTCCTCTCCTTGGACTCTTTGTATGCTCAAGTGCGTGGAAAGACTGCTACCTGCCACGCAACCATATCGCAAACGCCGTGCCAATCGTCCCGCGAGGGCTACGGAGCCGCAAGGCATGACAATTAAAGGACTTAGGAATACCCTGCGGCGGGTGTGGAAGGCTGCCACTGCCATTGTGGCAGTCCCGTCTGCCCCGCTGTCAGTCTTTGAATGGGACAGATAGACGAGTGGCGGCGTTCCGCGCCGAGGCGAGAAGCGATTTATGGGAAAGTGGGAAGGTGCAAGAAACGGAAAAGAACAGAAAAGCGATCTATACCGAGATTCCGAAGTCGGCGCGGAGGATTTCGCGGAGGCGCTCGAAGTTGGAGATCTCGTAGTCGGGGGCGCTCTCGGAGGCGATCTGTGCGTACTTGCCGCTGCGGCGGTTGAGGACGGCGATCATGCCCAGAGACTTGGGGGGGTCGATATCGTTGGGCGGGTTATCGCCGACGTACATGGCCTCGGCAGGGGCGACGCCGACGGACTGGCAGGCGCGCAGGTAGAGCTTGGGGTTGGGCTTGGAGATGCCTATCTGGTCGCTGATGAAGATCGCGTTTGAGGACATGTAGCGGCCGATCTTGAGGCGGACAACCTTCTCGGCCTGCTTTATCGCGAGCCCCGCGGAGATGACGCCGACGATGAGCTTCGTCTGCGCGAGGTCGCGCAGGAGTTCAACGGCGTCCGGATATGGGGCGAGCTCTCTGAACTTCGTGTCGTGGTACGCAACCATCGCGGACGCGACGAGGATGGCGGGGTTGAGGCCCTCGACAGCCTCCTTCGGCAGGCGAGAGAGCAGTTTGTCGAAGTGCTGGCCGTAGTTGGAAGAGAACTCCGCGATCACTTCATCGAGCTCCGCAAGGAGCGTCTCGCGGTCCATGCGAAGCCCCGCTGCGATCATTGCATCTATGCTGTTGGAGCGCGCGCGGCGGGCGAACTCGCTTGTGGAATAGAGCGTGTCGTCGATGTCGAAGAAGATGGCAGAGAGTTTACGCATAGGGCCTCCAAGGGGCATTGTAATGGGAGGTGGCAAGGAATCAAGTGCGCGACACGCAAGGCAATGATTACGGACGTTTCCGGACCCGCATGATATGCAGTAGAAAAGAGGTCAATGGTGAGCGCGCGCACCTTCCGCGCGCCTCGGCCGACAAGGTGCGGACACGTGACATCGCTGAACGCGACCAGAGCGACATCATTGCGGCAATCCTGTCTGGTGGGTGGAGCGCTGGCTCTTCTTTCCTATAGACCTGCCATAGCCAGTAAAGGCAGAAGAAGGAGGAGGCTGCGGCGACAGAATAGAGTGCATAGATTGACACGGGACTTGAGAAAACCTCGTTTTCCCGTGCAGGCACGGTCTGTTTCCAAATGCATCGCAGCGCCAACTGCCCCCCGTCTACACTAACATACAGGAAGATCCCAGCCGTCATCAATGCAAGCAATCGGCTTGTGATGGTGCGATAGGGAGGCAGAAGCCAACAATCCGTACATAGGTCGAGGAGATCACGGTCGAGGCATTGTGCGCCATGCCCGCACTTGACGCACAGGGCTGCACGTGTTCGACGTACCCGTATCGCCAAGGCTGTCAGCATACCCAATAGCGTCAACACAAGAACGGGGAAGAGCACGATCAAATCACTCAAGTCAAAGGGCAGTCGCCCGACACGATCTTCCAACGACTGGAACACCGTTGTTTGTCGCTGCAGGCTCTTTCTCTCGTTTTCGAGTCGCTGTTTCGACTTGGCAAGCGTATCATTCAGTATTACCGCCGAGCCGGAGAGAGTGCTCAGCAGGGCGCCCGTCGACTCGACCTTTTGCGGCCACGACGCCAGTTCCGCCGCGTGGCACAGCGCCTTGCGAAAGTCGCCACCGAAGCTCTCGTTCAGGTTGCCCTGCAGGTTCTTAGCCTCACTCTTGACATCGGCAGTGCTCCGCAAGGCCGTCAGGCTGGTGCTGTTCACAAACAGATCCTGTCCCTTGTCGGCAAGTTCAGCAAGGGCGCTGCTGCCTACCCGAACACCGCCAAGCGTTGAATCAATGTCCGCTGCCGGACACACTACCTTCTGATCCAAATCGTGCAGGAGATCCATCTCCCACTTCAGGACGAACTGCCGTTGCCTTCGGGCAGTGTCTGCGCGCGAAGAATCTGTCTGCGTGCCCTTCTGGCTTGGCGGCTCAGACGACTCGCGCGGGGTAGTCAAGAGACTGGCATTCAGATCGGTGGGTAAATGGACGATTCGCCTTTCAATGTTGCTGAGCCCTGCTCCGACACGGGCAATCCTCTTGCACAGGTCAGCGCTTGATTCGAGGGAAGGCAGCTGTGCCTCGATACCTGCTTTTCGCTCTTCATGCCTGTAGTGAGGCCGTACTATGGTGAAATGTCCCACGAGCGCAAACAGCAAGCTTGCCAACAGCAGCCGGTTAAACTTGGCGCTGTTGCCCTTGAGTTCATCACACGCATGGTTAGAGCAGTCCACCATGGCGGTTCTCCAAACACTGCTTCACCGTTGCCAGACGCAACCTGCGCATCGAGCGACGACATGCGCAGAGGTAGACAAGCGCAGGCTGCCGGTGCGGCGCGTCAAGCGGTATCTCCAAGTCCGTGCTTGTTCCAGTGCAACGCACTGCAACGAACGTTGAGTACGAACGATCCATTGGGAATCAGGGTGTTGCACGAGTTGGAGGGCCGGATAGGGAGAATCCTACCGACACGGAGATGGCGCGTCAATCGAATTCCCGTCACGTTCTCGCCAAGTTTTACGCGGCCTAAGACGACTGGTCTGACGTCGGCGCTTGACGGGGAAAAGAGAGGGGCCGCGCGGGCGGCCCCTCGATTGCATTGCCGGATCGTACTCAGGCGCTTACCAGTGTATGACCATGCTCTTTTCCTGAGCCATGACGGTAAGCTTGGTGGAGCCGGTGTCGTAGTACTTGGTCAGGTTGCTGAAGTAGGTGCTCGGGACTACCATGTTGCTCCAGGTGAGGCCCGTAGTGGTTGAAGCGATGGGCAGATAGCCCTTGTACGCCACTATGCGGCAGAGGGCCATGTCTTTCTTGTAGTCGCCCTGGAACTTGACCACCTTTTGCGGGCGTGCGACGTCCTTGGGATAGGTCATCAGCGCGTTATTGACGTCCGGCCAGTCGTACCTGGCCAGCCTGTCGCCGGGCCATATGTTCTGGCCCTCGCAGTTTGACGCGTAGGTCAGGGCCCAGGTGAATTCCTTGATGGATGCGGGCTTCACGCCCTCGGCATCCTGCCCCTGTACGGAGAAGCATAGCGGCTTCTGATAGTACTTGGACAGAGCGATGAAGTAGAAGACGTCGGCGGCGGTACGGTTGTACCTCGTGCAGTTGTAGAAGCACATGATCCCGTCGGTCCATGCCCACTTGTTCTGCGCTTGCAGGGCCCAGTCCATGTTGCCGGAGAAGACCTTCAGGTTCGGCGCCATCGTACGGACCATCTTCGCGATGTACTGGGTCCGAGCCGTCTTGGAGACTTCGCAGTCGATATTCACACCAAAGCAATTCGGGCCGCGATTGGTGATCCAGCTCTTGATAGTGGCGTCGCTGTAGTTGGCTGTCTTGATCTCGAAGATATAGGGCTTGCCGTGATCGCCGGGCGAGCCGTTCCAGTACTGATACCAGGTGACGCCGACCTTCGTCATCCACGGTATCATCTCGGTAGTGTACTTCCACACGCCCATGCCCGGCGGGAACGGCTTTGCCGCTGTGGGGATGAAGACCGCCGACGCGACCGAAGTCATGACGGCGAACGCGACTCCCACGCACAACGCAAGAACAAGGGTAGAACGCAATTTCCCGAGGTGTTTCATGATTCCCTCCCAACTAACGTGTCACCTGATTACCAAAGGGCCGCTGGCCCACCGCACCCCTGTGCGGAACACGAAGCGTGCGCCGTACTTGGAGCCTATCCCAATAGCCCTCGTGAGCGGCGTTGCGAGCGCCCATGGGCCGAATGCAAGGAAAGACGACGAAGGCTTATTGAGGAATAAGTCGAGGAGGAGTGACACAGCAGGCGGCCCGTGGCCGCCGCAACCCGAAGGGACGCGCGCGATTTCTTCGCACCGCTTTGTCGCTCGTCGTCGACGTATGTATTCATACGCCTTCCTCCTCGCTTCGCGCGCTGCTCGCATCTCGTGGCGTCGCCGCCACGATGGCTATTGAGATAGGCTCCTGTGCACGAACGTACGCTGAGCCCTGACATCCCACGGGGGATACCACCGAACCAAAGGAATGTGTCCTCGAGGCGTGCCTCAGGACCGACACCAATGACGCTGATCCGAAGGCACCGACATTCACTTCTGTGTGGGTCCCAAAAACGACATACCCCAGTCGAGACTCACTGGACGAAAGTTTAGGGAGTACTTCCAGATGAGGCAAGGCGGAAAAACGAACTTTTGTGAAATCATGTGGATAAGAGAAGGCGAAAGTAGATGTAACCACTGTATCTGCCATATATTAGGTAGTAAAGCACGATGTGGATAAAACCACGACCGGGGCTATGAACAGTCTATCTTTTCTCTTCACGGGGTCAGGTAGCGCTGATAAAGGAATCTTTAAGCAAAAGGGGCCGCGCGGGCGGCCCCTTGGGGAAACTACACGATCGCGCGGATGCGGCTTACCAGCGCACGATCATGTTCTTTTCCTGGGAGATGACAGTGGACTTCGTGGAGCCGGTGTCGTAGTACTTGGTCAGGTTGCTGAAGTAGGTGCTCGGGACCGTTATGTTGCTCCAAGTGATTCCCGATGTTGTGGACGCGACGGGCAGGTACCCCTTGTACGCTACTATGCGGCAGAGGGCCATGTCTTTTTTGTAGTTGTTGGCGAACTTGACCACCTTCATCGGCCGCGTGATGTCCGTGGGGTAGGTCATAAGAGCGTTGTTGACGTCCGGCCAGTCGTACTTGGCCAGACGGTCGCCGGGCCATATGATCTGGCCCTGGGCGTTGGTCGCGTAGGTCAGAGCCTGGGTGAACTCCGCCATGGAAGCAGGCTTGACGCCCTCGGCATCCTGCCCCTGGACAGAGAAGCACAGCGGCTTCTGGTAGTAGTAGGACAGGGCGACGAAGTAGAAGACGTCCGCGGCGCAACGGTTGTACCTCGTGCAGTTGTAGAAGCACATGACCCCATCGGTCCATGCCCACTTGTTCTGCGCCTGCAGGGCCCAATCCATGTTGCCGGAAAAGACCTTCAGGTTCGGCGCCATCGTGCGGACCATTTTCGCGACATACTGAGTTCTTGTTGTCTTGGAGACTTCGCAGTCAATGTTGACGCCGAAGCAATTGGCCCCTCGGTTCTTGATCCAACTCTTGATCGTCGCGTCGCTCCAGTTAGCGGTCTTTATCTCGAAGATGTAAGGCTTGCCACGGTCGCCATATGCGCCGCTCCAGTTCTGGTACCACGTGACCCCGACCTTGTCCATCCACGGGATCATTTCGGTTGTGAATTTCCACACGCCCATGCCGACAGGCCACGGCTTTGCCGCCGTGGAGACGAACGTCGCGGCCGCCATGGAAGTCATGACCGCGAAAGCAACTGTCGCGCATACGGCCAGAACAATAGTTGAACGCGCATTTCCAAGGTGTCTCATGATTCCCTCCCAATTTCATGTGTCTCACAGCTAACGAAAGACTGCCAGCCGCCGCACCCCCTGTGTGCGGAGGATAGCATACGAAGCAACAGCCCGGCGCGGACGTACGCTGAGCCCTGACATCCCACGGGGGATACCACCAAACTGCAGGAATGTGTCCTCGAGGTGTGCCTAAGGACCGACGCCACTGACATCGATCCCAAGGCACAGACATTCTTCTATGAGTGAGTCCCGGCCAAACATCCGCCCCTACCCGGACCCACTGTCGCCAGTTCTGGTGATATCTTCGGCCGGGAGAAGACGGAAATTCAATCCTTCTCGGAAAAATGTGGATAACGCATGCCGGCACTTGCCATAACGCGTTTAAGGCGCATGGGTTGCGTAATGTGCGCGACTGTGGAGAGCGCCTACCAGCGCACTGCCATGTTCTGTTCCTGCGCGACGACCATGGCCTTTGTGGCACCGGTATCGTAGAACTTCGTCAGATTGCTGAAGTAGTCGCCGGGCGCGGTTATATTGTTCCACGTGACGCCGGAGGTCTTTGAGCCGACAGGTCTGAAGCCTTTGTAGCCCACTATTCGGCAAAGGGCCATATCCTTGCGTCGGTCGCCGGAGAGCCTGACGAGTTTCGGCTGCCTTGGAGCGTCATGTGGATAGGTCCTGAGCGCGCCATTGACCTCGGTCCAGTTGTACCTGGCCAGCCTGTCGCCCGGCCAGATGATCTGTCCTTCGCAGTTTGACGCGTAGGTGAGCGCCTGTTTGAACTCCGCTACGGACGCCGGGGGTACGCCCTCGCCGTCCTGCCCCTGCACGGAGAAGCAAAGGGGCTTTCGATAGTAGCCGGCAAGCGCGATGAAATAGAAGACGTCGCCGGCGCAGCGGTTGTACCTCGTGCAGTTGTAGAAGCACATGATCCCGTCGGTCCACGCCCAGAAGTTTCGCGGCTGCAGCGTCCAGTCCATATTGCCGGAGAAGACCTTGAGGCCGGGAGCCAGCGCGCAAACCATGCGCGCGACGCGTTTCGATTTGGCGGTCTTGGGGACTTCGCAGTCGACGTTGACGCCGAAGCAATTGGGTCCGCGGTTTTTGAGCCAGGTCTTGATGGTCTTGTAATCGTAGTTGGCGGTCTTGATCTCGAAGATGTAGGGTTTGCCCTGATCGCCAGTGGCGCCGCTCCAATACTGGTACCAGGTTACGCCGATGCTTTGCATCCACGGCGTCATCTCGGGCATGTACTTCCAGACGCCCATGCCTTGGGGCCAGGGATGGGACGTCTTGCCGGCACGGGCCGCCGCCGCAAGCGGGGCCATTACGGTGATGGCAACTCCCACGCATGCCGCAAGAACGAGAAGAGAACGTGTCCTACCAAGGTGTTGCATGATTCCCTCCCAGCTTGTGCGCTGCGCGGTCATCAAGGGCCGCCGAGTGCAGCCGAGCGCACAAACCACAGTGCACCTTGACATCCCGCGGGGGACACCATCGAACAGAAGGAGATAAGGCTTCTACGAAAGCCTCGGAGCCGACACCAATGTGGAGGGATGTACGGATAAGGCGCGACCGATGGATGGATTCGCGTGAAAAAAGCTCGAATGGGCTGCTAATCCGGCGATTTCGGGGCAATACAAAACGTCCCCGTGGCTGTTCGCACGGTTTTCGAGCTTCTTAGCCTTTGACAATACCCGGTCGTTCTGGTATAAATTCACGTTTCAGGCATGGTACACGCCGGGCTTATGCTGTTTTCGGAGAGTGCTTTGGCAGACCGGGATATCGAGCAAATTCGGGCGGAGATCGACCGTCTTGACGGCGAAATCGTGAATCTGCTCAACGCGCGGGCGAAGCTGGCGCTCGAAATTGGCCACCTCAAGAAGCGCGATAACAAGCTTCCCTATGTTCCCGAACGTGAGAAAGCGGTCTACGGACGCCTTTCGATCCTGAACCAGGGGCCGCTGCCGCTGGAAACGCTGAAGGCGGTTTATAGAGAGGTGATGAGCGGGTGTCTGTCGCTGGAGCATACGATAGAAGTGGCGTATCTCGGGCCGGAATACTCGTTCTCGCACCTGGCGGCCAAGCGGAAGTTCGGCTCGGCGGTGCACTACAGGCCGCAGCCGACAATAGCGGCGATATTCGACGAAGTCGCGCACGGCAGGGTCACATACGGTGTCGCGCCGATTGAGAACTCGACCGAGGGCGGCATAAGCGACACGATGGATTGTCTTGCGACGACGGAAGCGCGGATATGCGCCGAGATCGTCGTGCCGGTGCATCTGTGTCTCCTGGCGAAGTCGCCCAAGGAGAAGATCAGGAAGATCTATTCGAAGCCGCAGGCGCTGGCGCAGTGCAGGGTGTTTCTTGCCACGCACATGCCGGGCGCGGATCTGGTTGACGCGACATCGACGACCAGGGCCGCCGAGATTGCGGCGCAGGATGAAACCGCCGCTGCGGTCGCGTCGGCGGAAGCCGGGGAAGCATACGGCCTCGCCGTCCTCGCCGAGAATATCGAAGACGTGACGTTGAATGCGACGCGGTTTCTCGTGATCGCGAGGGAGAGCTCGGGGCCAAGCGGCGATGACCGCACGAGCCTCATGTTCTCGATAAAGGACGAAGTAGGCGCCCTCTTCGAGATGCTGGAGCCGTTCAGAAAGGCCGGCATCAACCTCACCCGCATCGAGAGCCGCCCCTCGAAGAAACGGGCATGGGACTACATATTCTTCGTGGATCTCGAAGGCCATATTTCTGAGGACAAGGTGAAAAAGGCCGTCGCCGACCTCGAAGGCCGGTGCAAGTTCGTCTCAGTTCTCGGGTCGTATCCTATGAGCCGGGAGTGGGTTGAGAGATGATCATAGTCTTGAAGGCCGGCACGACCGACCAGGATATACAGAGGATCATTACGAGGATCAAGACGCTTGGCTTCGAGACGATGGTCTCGAAGGGCGTTCAGCGCACGATCATAGGAGTCATCGGCGAAGAGGACAAGCTGCGCGACATACCGCTCGACGCGATACCGCAGGTCGAGCAGGTCATGCAGGTCCTCAAGCCCTACAAGCGCGCGAGCCGCGAGTTCCACGAGGCGGACACGATCGTCGAAGTCGCGGGCGCGAAATTCGGCGGAGGCTGGTTCGGCGTGATCGCCGGCCCCTGCGCGGTTGAAAACGAGAAGATGATCATGGAGAGCGCGGCCAAGCTCAAGGCCGCCGGCGCGAAGATGCTGCGGGGAGGGGCGTTCAAGCCCCGCACGTCGCCGTACAGCTTCCAGGGCCTCAAAGAAGACGGCCTCAAGATGCTTCGCGCGGCAGCGGATGCCAACGGCATGGGCGTTTGCACGGAGGTGATGGACACGCGCGACGTGAACCTCGTCGCCCGCTACGCCGACATGGTGCAGATCGGCGCGCGCAACATGCAGAACTACAACCTTCTCTCGGAGGTGGGCCTTCTGGCGAAACCCGTTCTCCTCAAGCGCGGCATGTCCGCGACGGTCAAGGAACTCCTCACCTCGGCCGAGTACGTCATGCGGCAGGGAAACGAGAAAGTGGTTCTTTGCGAGAGGGGCGTGAGGACGTTCGAGGACGCGACGCGCAATACCCTCGACTTGGCGGCTGTGCCGGTAGTTCACATCAACTCGCACCTGCCGATAATAGTCGATCCGTCGCACGCGACGGGGAGGCGCGATCTCATCGAGCCGATGTCGCTCGCCGCGATGGCCGCTGGCGCGGACGGAATAATACTGGAGGTTCATCCGAATCCCGAGGAAGCGCTTTCGGACGGCGCGCAGAGCATAATGCCGGCGAAGTTCGAAGCGCTCATGAAGAAACTAACGGCGCTCGCGCCGCACGTAGGCAAGAAGGTTTCATAGCGGGCGATTTGACAGGCAGGGGGAGCACAATGAGAAAGATGTTTATCTGCGGAAACTGGAAGATGAACACGAACCGCGGCTCCGCGGTGAAGCTTGCCGAGGCCGTCAAGTCCGCGGCCGCCGGCATGACTAAGATCGAGACGGGCATCTGCCCGCCGTCGGTCTATCTGGCGCCGGTCGCCGATGCGATCAAGGGCTCGAACGTGTCGCTCGGCGCACAGAACATGTATTTCGAGAAGGACGGGGCGTTCACGGGAGAGGTGAGCGCGGCGATGCTTCTCGACGTTGCCTGCCAGTACGTGATTCTCGGCCACAGCGAACGCAGGCATATCATTGGCGAAACGGACGCCCTCATCAACAGGAAGGTCCTCGCCGCGATAGCAGCGGGCTTGAAGCCCATCCTGTGCGTAGGCGAACTCCTTGAGGAGCGCGAGAGCGGCAATACCGAGAACGTCGTGAAGCGCCATGTTACCGAGGGGCTCAAAGGTGTGCCGGCCGACAAGGCCGCGACGGCTGTGATCGCTTACGAGCCGGTATGGGCCATCGGCACGGGCAAGACCGCGACGCCCGCGCAGGCAAACGAGGTTCACGCGTTCATCCGCGGCCTTCTGACGAAGCTCTACGACAAGGGGACGGCCGAGGCGATTCGCATACAGTACGGCGGGAGCGTCAAGCCCGAGAATACGTTCGAGCTTATGAGCCAGCCGGAGGTCGACGGGGCTCTGGTCGGAGGCGCAAGCCTCAAGGCCGAGTCGTTTGCCACAATCATGAAAGAGGCCGAGAAGGCCTGCTGCTGACAACCATTTGGAGGAATCGAAAGTGCTGGTAACTCTATTAAGCGTGATCTTCATAATCGTGTGTCCGCTGCTTATCGCCATCGTGCTGATCCAGGATCCCAAGGGCGGTGGGCTCGCCGGCGTCCTCGGGGGCGGCGGCGGCACGAGCGCGTTCGGCGCGAAGACCACGGACGTCGTCTTCAAGGCGACGATCATACTGGGACTGGTGTTCTTCATAATCGCGCTGGCGATGGGCTTCATGCTGCACAGCTCGAATGTTGCAGGGCCGAACCTTGAGCCGCCGGCGATTCCGGCTATCCCGGCCGCCGCGCCTGCTGCGGGCGGCGCTGCGCCTTCGACTCCGGCGCCGGCGGCGCCGGCGGGCACGCCCGCAAGCGCTCCTGCGACTCCGGCCGGCGCGACTTCGGCTCCGTCTGCTCCGGCGAGCGCTCCTGCAACGCCGGCTCCCGCGGCGGGAGCTCCTGCGGCGGCGAAGTAGGGCCGTTTATCTAATGATCCGCCGATAGCGGGTCAAGGCTGATCACTGGCGGATCCGCCGCCGGCGGACCAGTGCCACACGAGATTGGAATGCTATGGCCAAGTCGATGACGGGTTTCGGCGCGGCGCAGCCTGCGAGCGAGCGCTACGCCATTGAAACCGAGATTAGAAGCCTCAATAACCGTTACCTGAAGACCCGCGTTCACGCGCCGGGATGCATAGCGATTCTTGAAGCGGAGATAGAGAACTACATCCGCACCAAGCTTTCGCGCGGCGCCGTGGACGTGTGGATCAAGGTCACGGACATCTCGCCGGCCGAAGCGTATCAGCTGGACATGGACGTGGTGCGCAGATACAGGGAGTTCGCGGCGAAGCTCTCCGGCGAGATGGGCGTCAAAGGCGCGCTCGACGTCGAGCACTATCTCATGCTGCCGGGCGTCGTATCGAGTATCGGCCAGAACAGCGACATCGCCGACCTCCTGAGGCCGCTTGTGCTCAAGTCGCTCGAAGCCGCGATGAACGATCTCGAAGGCATGCGCAGGCAGGAGGGCGAGGCGCTCGCGGCGGACGTCCGGCGGAGAGCCGGGATACTTCGCGAGATCGCCGGCAAGATAAAGGCCCTCGCGCCTGAAGTCGTCAAGGGGTACCGCGACCGGTTACTTCAGCGGGTCAAGGAACTCCTGGCCGACTCGGGGGTGGAGCTGGCGGAAGCGGATCTCCTCAAGGAGATATCGATTTTCGCCGAGCGCAGCGACATATCCGAAGAGCTCGCCCGCATCGACAGCCACCTCGTGCAGCTCGAGGAGGCGCTCGATTCGGACGAGGATATCGGCAGGAAGCTCGAATTCGTCGCGCAGGAACTGCATCGGGAGGTCAATACGATCGGTTCGAAGGCCAACGCCGCGGCGATTTCGAGGCTTGTGATCGACGCCAAGGGCGAAGTTGACAGGATTCGCGAGCAGGCGGCCAATCTGGAATGAACTTGCGCCGGAGCAAGAGCGGGGAGACCGGGGGAGGAAGGCTCTTCGTGATAAGCGGGCCTTCCGGATCCGGCAAGACCACGCTCGTCGCCCGGATGAAGGATCTGCCCGGCTTCTTTTACTCCGTGAGCGTCACAAGCCGGCCGTCGCGGCCCAACGAGCGCGAGGGAAAGGATTATTACTTTGTAACGAGAGGCCATTTTGAGAAAATGGTATCTCAAGACACCTTTGCCGAGCACGCCTGTGTCGCGGGAAACCTGTATGGGACGCCGAAGCAGCCTCTTCACGAGGCGCTCGCTGCGGGACGAAACGCCCTTGTCGATATCGACGTGCAGGGGGCGATGCAGATAAAGGAGAAGTTCCCTCGGGCGGTGCTCGTATTTATCGAGCCGCCGAGCATGGATGTGCTCGAAAGCCGGCTGCGGGGGCGCGGCACGGAATCCCAGGAAGCGATTGAACGCCGCCTTGCGCTGGCGAAGCGGGAGATGGAATATGCAGGGCAGTACGATTACCGTATCGTTAACGATGACCTCGAACGCGCGGTCAGGGAGTTAAGGGATATACTACTCAGTGAGGGCAATTAGCTATGGCAAAGAAATACGGCGAAGAGGAGATCATCAGCAAGGTCGGCGGACGATTCAAGCTCGCGTCGCTGTTGGAGAAGCGGTATAAGGAACTCTTGTTCGGGGCCAAGCCGCTTGTCGAGACCGAAGCTACCGATCCTCTTGACATCCTCATCGCGGAGGTGATGGAGGGCAAGATCGAGCTCATACCCGAAGCGGCTGCGGTTGCCGCGGCGCAGGCTGCGCTTGTTTACGAGCCGGCGTCCGATGCAGAGCGCGAAGCCGAAAGGATAGCCGAGCAGAAAGCCCGCGCGGCCGTCCGCGGACGCGAGGAGAGCGCCAAGGAAAAGAAAGAGGAAGAAGAGGATGAAGAATAATCTGAAGAATTCTCAGATTATCCTCGGCGTTACGGGCTCGATCGCTGCCTATAAGGCCGTCGCGCTGGCAAGGGAGTTGACGGTCGCCGGTGTGCATGTAACGACGGTTATGACCGAGAGCGCGCAGAAGTTCGTCACGCCGCTCTCCTTTCAGACGGTCACGCGCAGCGCCGTCATCACGGACCTGTGGGCGTCGGTCGAATCCTTCGACGCGGAACACGTTTCGCTTGCCAAGAAGGCCGAATGCGTCGTGGTCGCCCCTGCTACGGCAAACATCCTCGGCAAGGCCGCTGGGGGCATTGCCGATGATGCCCTTTCGTGCCTTCTGATGACGGTGAAGTGCCCGGTGGTCTATGCGCCGGCTATGAACTCAGGGATGTTTCACTCGCCCGCAGTCCAGCGCAACATCAAGACGCTCATCGACTTCGGATGCCAATTCGTCGGCCCCTCAGAGGGCAAACTCGCCGACGGCTCTATAGGCATCGGCCGCATGGCGGATCAGGACGAGATACTAACGGCCATCAGAAGGGTGCTTGAAGGGGAGTAGAAGGTTCGCGGCGAATGCGTGAAGCGCTGCCATACGATCAAACGGTTTGTCGTTAGTTGAAGGGGGGCAGGGCATGGATTGGCTACGAAGGGGAGCGATGCTGGTTTTTGTGGTTACCGTGAGTTGTGCTGCCGCCGGAGAGGCCAGCAAGGCCATAACGCTGCCGCCGCAACTCGAGAACGATGCAAAGAAGGCCTATGCGGAGGGAAAGCAGTTCTTCATCTGGTTGGGAGCAGATAAGGAACCCTTGGAATCGAGTACATTGGAGGGCTTGGGACCGACGCCGCAACAGTGGCTTCTCATTCCCATCAACTACTCGGCGAGAGATGATAAGCCCGCGCCGTTCTTGGTCAATCTGGAAATTGTGTGCCGGGATCGGTACACACGTGAGTTTGTGAAAATCACGACCACTTGGGGAAACGACCAAGTTGCCGCAAAAACTGGCCGTGTTGTTGCCGTCTTTCTTCCCAAGACCTATGTCCTCTCTGGTCGAGGCACGGCGACCGTCTGCTTGGTTGCAAAAAACGACGATAAGCAAACGAAGAATCCCATTAGTAATACTTTTACCTGCACGATTCTCATGAAAGACTCTGACAAAAGCTCCGGGACTGGGTTCCAAATTCCATTGCCGTTTAGTGGTTCGGCGACGGAGCAATGGGCCAAGGATAGCGCACAGCCGTTTGCAGTGGACGTGCCGCATATGAGTGAGAGAAGATATGCTCCCTGCCGAGTCCCCCATGTCTCGGCATTGCTCACTCGTGCCTTCTCTCAGCAGGAGGCGGCCCGGGCCCCAGGAGCCGACTTGTGCGCATCGTTGTAACTGCTGGTCCCACAAGAGAATACGTAGACGACGTCAGGTTCCTGTCCAATCCCTCGACGGGCAAGATGGGCTTTTGCATCGCCGCGGAGGCTGCCAAACGCGGGCACAGCGTGAGGCTTCTTGCCGGGCCGGTGTGCGCGGTGCCGCCCAAAGGCGTCGAAACGTTTCATTTTGAAACAGTCGAGGAGTTGTATGGGCTCGTGGTCGATTCGCTTGTCGATGCCGATTGCCTCATAATGGCGGCGGCCCCCGGCGACTACCGGCCGGCGGAGCGTTACAGCGGAAAGCGAAAGAAGACGGAATCGCTTACGATCCAGCTTATCGCCGCGCGCGACGTGCTGAAATCGGTTGCGGCGGACAAGGGCAAGCGCATCCACGTCGGCTTCGCGGTCGAAGTGGCTGACGCCCTCGTGAACGCGCGCAAGAAGCTCGCCGCCAAGTCTCTCGACCTTCTCGTTCTCAACAGCCCTGCCTCATTCGGCGCTGATCGGGCGGACTTCACGTTCCTCTTCCCGAATGGCGAAGCGCGCCCCCTGGCCAACGCCAAAAAGACCGCTGTAGCCGCCGCGATTCTGAACGAAGTTGAGGCGCTTTTTGGCGCGAAGACGACCTCCTGAGGACGCCTACGTTGTCTATTGCGGCAGGCTCCGATTGCCGATAATAACCCCTCATGGATAGGAAAGCCAAAATCCGGGTTGTTTCGGGCTGCGTACTCGTTGTTGTGTCGATTTTCGCCACGATAAGTCTCTTTTCCTACATAGTCAGCTACTACTCGATTGACCACATCAGCAGCACTCAGACGGTAACGGATACCAGGCTGCCGAACTGGTGCGGCAGGGTAGGGGACTGGTTCGCGCAGTTTCTCGTAGGGGCGTTTGGCACGCCGGCTTCGTTCTTCGCGGTAGGCCTGGCGGTATTCTGGTCGTATCTCCTTTTCACGTATAGAGAAAAGCTCCCGGACGCGTATTTCAAGATCTTTGGCACAGTCGTTTTCGTCATTTCCGTAAGCGCGCTCACGGCGCTTGCGGGGCAGTCGTTCGGACTGTGGCCGTCGGTGCTGGGGATCGTGATTGCGAGGGGCACAATCGCGTACTTTGGCGTCTTCGGATCGTACCTTTTCCTCTTGCTCCTGTGCGCGTTGAGCCTTCTTCTCGCGACGGACTTCATGATCGTCGCGCCGGCGGGAAGGATTCTCCTGGGTGCTGGACGGTTCCTTAGAGCCGCAGTCACAAACCTTTCAGGCAACATCCAGCGCCGGCGCGAGGGGCCGCATGAGGTCGTGCCGACCGGCAAGGTAACGAGGCCGGAACCGGCTGCGACGGTTGCGCGAAAGAGTCTCATTGCGAAGAAGCAGGACGAGGCAGACGAGGACGAAGAGGAAGAAGAAGCATTGCCCCTCAAGCGCTCCACGGCCGCCAAGCAGACTGAAACGACCAAGCGAGCTGAGCCCGCGGAAGCGCCGAAGAAGACGCTGGAACTCGTCGAGGCTTCGAAAAAGCAGGAAGCCGTCGCGGCCAAGAACGCGCTCGGCGCCTCCGATAGCGCGACAGGGACGGCTACACTCGATCCGCCGAAACCTAAGCTGGCGATAGTCGAAGCGCCCAAGCCGGCGCTGCCTGCGCCAGCCGAAAAGACTGCCAAGCCCGCGCCCAAGGCCGAGCCTGCTGCAAAACCGACCGATTCACAGGGTTATATCTTCCCACCGCTTTCGCTTCTCGACGACATCAGCGATTCGGACACGCCCAACGAGGACCAGTACATACAGGAAAAGGCCAAGATTCTGGAGGACACGCTCGCCGAGTTCAACGTGAGCGTCAGGGTCGTCGGCGTGGAGCCGGGGCCGACGATCACGCAGTATGAGCTTGAGCTTGCGCCCGGAATCAAGGTCAACCGCGTTCTGTCGTTAACTGACGATATCGCTATGGCCTTGAAGGCACCGAGCGTGCGCATTGTGGCGCCGATACCGGGGCGCGATTCCGTAGGCGTAGAAGTGCCCAACACTAAGACCGCCATTGTCCGGCTCAAGGGGCTCTTCCTGGAGGCGCAGGAAGACAGGATGGGGCCGCTGCCCATGTACCTCGGGCGCGACGCCCAGGGCGTGGCCCTTGTGGCGGACCTCGCCGAGATGCCGCATCTTCTCATCGCGGGCGCGACCGGCGCGGGAAAGAGCGTCTGCATCAACTCGGTAATCCTCTCCGTGCTCATGAAGCAGCATCCTGACGACGTGAAGCTGCTCCTTGTGGACCCGAAGATGGTCGAACTTTCCGTCTACAAGGATATGCCGCATCTCATCTGCCCGGTTGTCACCGACATGAAGAAGGCGTCGAGCATTCTCGAGTGGGCGTGCGTGCAGATGGACAACCGATATGACTGCCTCGCGGCGGTAAACGTCCGCCATATCTCACGCTACAACAAACTCGGCCCCAAGGGGATACGCGAGCGGTTGAGCCTGCCGCCCGACGCTCAGATAGAGCTGCCCGACAAGCTCCCGTACATCATAATAATCATTGACGAACTCGCGGACCTCATGATGGTGGCGGCCAAGGACGTCGAGACTTCGATTACCCGTCTCGCGCAGAAGTCTCGCGCGGTGGGCATACACCTTGTTCTCGCGACCCAGAGGCCGTCGGTGGACGTCATCACGGGGCTTATCAAGTCGAACCTGCCGGCGCGACTTTCGTTCAAAGTATCGAGCCGCATCGATAGCCGCACGATCCTTGACCAGAACGGCGCGGATAAGCTCCTCGGCCGCGGCGACATGCTCTTCCTGCCGCCGGCGACAGCCAAGCTCGTGCGCGCGCAGGGCACGTACGTGTCGGACGACGAGATCCGGCGGGTCGTCGAGTTCGTCAAGTCGAAGAAGCGGCCGGACTATGATAAGGAGCTCGTGGGCTGGGAGGCTTCGGGCGGCGGCGAAGGATTAGGCGTTCCGGGCGGTGGCGGCGGCGAGAACGGCGAACGGGACCCTCTCTACGATCAGGCGGTCGAGGTTGTCATCGAGAACCAGCGCGGCAGCGTGAGCCTCCTGCAGCGGCGCCTCGAGATTGGCTATTCGCGCGCGGCGCGACTCATAGATTTCATGGCCGAGGGCGGCATCCTCGGCCCGTACAAGGGTTCACAGGCCAGGGAAGTCCTCTTCACTCCCGAGCAATGGGAGGAGATGAAGAAGGAGAACGGCAAGCGCAGGAGCCTATCCTAATAGCTCTCGTGGGCGGCGTTGCGAGCGCCCGCAGGCCATATGCAAGGAGCTTTCGACGATGGCTTATCCAGAGATAAGTCGAGGAGGAGTGACGCCGCAGATGGTCTGCGGCCGCCGCAACCCGAAGGGACGCCGACGATATACTTCGCATTGCTTTGTCGCTCGTCGTCGGCGTGTATCGAACACGCCTTCCTCCTCGCTTCGCGCACTGCTCGTATCTCGTGGCGTCGCCGCCACGATGGCTATTAGGATAGGCTCCAGGTGAGTCCACCCCGCAGGAAGGTCCACTTAGGCGTCATCTCCCTCGGCTGTCCCAAGAACCTCGTCGATACTGAACGCGCACTCGGTCAGATGGCTGAACGCGGGATAGTTATCGTCGAGAACCTCGAGGACGCCGACTGGGTTCTCATCAACACGTGCGGCTTCATAGAGGACGCACGGCGCGAGTCGATTGACACGATCCTCGAAGTGGCCTCCCTCAAGGAAAAGAACCCCTCCCTCAAGATAGCAGTCGCCGGATGCCTTGCAGAGCGCTACGGAGAGGATCTGCGGCGCGAGCTGGGCGAGGTGGACCTCATCAGCGGAATACTCACCCGAAGCCACGTTGACGGCATCATCGAGGAGATCACTGGCAAAGAGGCGCACGCCCAATACGCGGAGTATGACGACCGCGGGAGGCTCCGAGTCACCGCAAAGCATGTCGCGTATCTTAGGATCTCTGAGGGGTGTGATAACCGGTGCGCGTATTGCGCGATTCCGGATATCCGCGGCGGGCTTGCATCGCGGCCTTTCGAGGCGGTGTTAGCCGACGCTAATGAACTCGTGGCGGACGGAACGGTCGAGCTTAACGTCATCGCGCAAGACACAACCGCGTACGGCATCGACCTTTATGGCAGGTACGGGCTGGGCGAACTGCTTGCCGAGCTCAAGGATATCAATCGCAAGGGCTGGATCAGGCTCCTCTACGCGCATCCGGCGCACTTGCAGGAGGACGTCATAGACGCGCTCGCCGAGGGCGCGCCGATGGTGCCATACGTGGACCTGCCTCTTCAGCACATAAGCGACCGAATCTTGAGAAGAATGGGGCGCGGCGTCACGAGAGCGCGCATAGAGGACGTCATCAAGCGGCTTCGCGAGCGTGTGCCGGGAGTATACATCCGGACTGCTTTCATCGTAGGCTTTCCGTCCGAGACGAAACAGGAGTTTGAGGAACTCCTGGAGTTCGTCGCGACCACGCGCTTCGAACGTCTTGGCGCATTTGTGTATAGCAAAGAAGAAGGGACGGCTGCTGCACGGTTCGCGGGGCAGGTACGGGAAGAAGAAAAGAAGCACCGGCTCGACGTCCTGATGGAGACGCAGCGACGCATCGCGGAGGAGTTCAACCTTTCGCTTGTCGGCCGCAAGCTCGCCGGGATAATCGACGGTCCGAGCGGGCGCGACGACTATCCCCTTGAAGGCCGCACGTTCGGCGATGCCCCTGAGGTCGATGGGACCGTCTACGTGAAGGGCAAGGCTGAGGCCGGTGAGATAGTGACGCTCAAGATCGATGACGTGGAGGGGTACGACCTTTTGGCGAGGGTCGCGCGATGAGTGATCCTTTGGCCCGCAGCCCACAGGTGGAGACCTGGCCGTGATCGACAGACTTCGGGAGCTTCTGGCCACGTTCTTCTATGTGGGATATCTTCCATACATGCCTGGGACGTGGGGGAGCATAGCTACAGCTGCGGTCTTCATCGCCGCAGGAAAGCCGACAGGCGCGGCTGGTTGGACCGCGTTCGGCGGAGTGCTCCTCGTATCCGCATTTGCGCTTTCGCATATTGAGCGGCTATTCGGGACGCGCGACCCCAAACCGGTTGTCATTGACGAAGTCGCCGGAATGTGGTTGACGTTCGTTGTGGGCGGTTCCGTTAGCTGGACCGCGGTCGCTGCAGGGTTTGTGCTTTTCAGGGCGCTGGACATAATGAAGCCGTTTCCGATAAGGCGGCTTGAGAGATTGCCGGGCGGGCTGGGAATTCTCGCGGATGACCTTGGCGCTGGGCTCGTCGCGGGGATAATAGTGAGGGCTGCATCGATTCTCAACATATGCTGAGTGGAGAGTGAATGGACATAAGTGTGATGAAGGCGGTATTCCTGGGGCTGGTTCAGGGCATCTCGGAATTCCTTCCGATCTCTTCGACGGGCCATCTGGCTGTCTTCAGCGGAGGCGATGAGAGGCTGGGGCTCTTTGGGGCGGTAGTGCTTCATATGGGAACGCTCCTGTCGGTGCTCGTGTTCTTCCGACGCGAGGTGTGGAACCTGTCTCTCGGCGGCGTGCGGCTTGCGGGTGCCTCGGTGCGCGCTGGGCTAGGCCAGCGCAGCTTCAGGGATTTTTTTGCCGAGGACGTTTACGGACGTATCGCGCTCATGATCGTCCTGGCGATGGTTCCGACGGCGGTGTTCGGTATGGGCCTCAAGCACATCGCTGAAGCGTCGATGAAGGCCGGGAATCTGAAGGTTGTCGGCGCGATGTTTCTCGCGACCGCAGTCCTCATGTTCTTCGCAGACAGGCTCCCTTCGCGTGAAAAGAAGATCGACGGCGTGGGCTTCTGGGATGCCATGACTGTCGGCACCTTCCAGGGGCTCGCCGCCATGCCTGGCCTTTCGCGCTCGGGCAGCACGATCTTCGCCGGGATACTGCGCGGCGTCGATCGCAGGGAAGCGGCAAAGTTCTCGTTCCTCCTGTCCATACCGGCGATAGCGGGGGCGATGGTTGTCGAGGGGCATGGCGCGCTCAAAGGCGCATCCGTGCATATCGGGCTTTTGCCTGCGGTGGCTGGAGCGGCGATGGCGTTTGTCGCGGGACTCATCAGTCTCGCTTTGCTGCTTAGGATAGTGTCCGCAAGGAATCTGAGATACTTCACGGGATATCTCGTTGTGGCGGGATTTTTCGTCCTGTTCTTCATGCGCTAAATCAACCCTTCGACCTGGGGTGAGTCGAACGGCCGATCGAGTAGGGCTCGAGGCAACCTGAGGAGGGGCCGTGGCTGGGGGGAGAGGCATATCGGGGATTACCGTTATCGCCGGACCGGCGCGGTCAGGCAAGACGGCCCTCGTCGTCTCATCGGTCGCCGATTCGATACGCGAGCGCAAAAAGCCGCTCGTCATACTTCCTCATGAGGATGCCTGTGCAGCCTTCCGCCGCCTCCTGCTGAACACCCTTGAGGCAATCGAAACCGATGTTACGGTGACATTCGCCTCGCTCTCGTCGCGCCTTGTGGCGGCTTCAGGCGATACGCGGCAGGCATCGGCGTATCAGCGAGAGATCATCCTGCGCGACGTCGTAAGCCGGCTCGATAAAGCGGGCAAGATCGCGCACTTCAGGCCGATAATCGATCTCCCCGGCTTCTATGACAAGCTCGAAGAGCTGATTCTCGAGCTCGAATCGGGGCTCATAGGCCCTGATCGTATCAAGAAAAAGGACAAGCCGCGCAATGCGCGCGACGAGGAGATTGCACTTATCTACAAGGGGTACCTGGATGGTCTTTCGGGTCGTAACCTGGCCGATGCTCAAGGATTAGTTGCGGAAGCTGTCAAAGCGACGCCTCGCTGCGGGTGGCATCGTCTTGACGGGCCGGTCTTCGTCGACGGGTTTGTCAGTTTCTCCGAGAATGAGCTCTCGCTCCTTGGCGCAATCGCTTCTCGCGGCGCGGCGCTCACGATAACGCTTCCCTATGACGAACTACGCGCGGAACTCTTTGAGCAGTCGAAGGATACGTTAGCGCGCCTGAGCAGGCGCTTCACAGTAAAGGTTGCGCATCCTTCCGGGACGGCTGAGAACCGAATCGCCTTTCGCTTCATGGGCGAGCGCGGCAAGGAGCCGTCTCGCGGCGCGCTCAAGGTGATCTCGACCGCCGGTACGCGCATGGAGATGGAAGAGATTGCGCGCGAAGCAAAGCGGCTCATTCGCGAGGGCCGCTCGCCGCAAGACATCGTGGTAGTCGTCAGGAACGCCGCCGAGGTCATTGACCTGGCAAAAGACGTGTTTTCCCGCATGGGTGTGCCCCTTGAAGCAGGCGCAAGCCTTGCGCCGGCCTCCTCGCCGGTCTTCGGCCTCTTGCGGATGCTTGTCGAAGTGGTCGAGAGCGATTTCGGCCGCGCCGAGACCGTCGCCCTTTTCGCATCATCTTATGTCGACCTTCGCCGCCTTGCCGGTGGGACCCTCACCGGCGGCGATGTCACGCGCATAGCGCGCGCGGCGGGAATTATCAAGGGGACCGAACAGTGGCGGTCGCGTCTGGCGGCACTGGCGACGCAGATCGAGGCGGAGACCCAAGACGATGACTATGCGGACGAGGAAGAGGAACTCATTCCGCAGCTTGATGTTACGCGAATAGCGTTTCTCCGCACGGCGTTTGACCAGCTCGAAGAGAGACTGCGTGCCTTACGCGGCGCCGTGCCGCCGGGAGTGATGGCGGGGCGCATGAGGTGGGTGATAGATGTGCTGGGGCTTCGGGGGCGGATTCTGCAGCCCGGCGTGCCGGAAGACGTTATCTTCAGAGACGTTGCGGCGTTTGCGGCCCTTACCGAGGCGCTTGATTTCCTCGAAGCGTCCCCACGCGAGGGGGGCGCGGTCACCGCGCGGGGATTCCTCGATATAGTGGCGACCGCGGCGCGAGCTACGCGCGTAAGGTCTGGCGAGCTTGAGACTTCAGGCGTGAAGTTGATTGAGGCGAAAAACGCGGCGAATTTAGCGTTTCCAGTCGTTTTTCTTTGCGGCGTGTCCGCGGAAGCGTATCCGAAGCGGCTCGAGGCAGGGCCGTTCTATAGCCGCGAGGAACGCGAGGAGCTGGCAGAGCAGGGAGTCTTTGCAGAGGGCGAAAAGCTGCATATGGCGGCCGAGAGGCTGCTGTTTTACACAATCGCAACTCGCGCGACTGAAACGCTTTATGTCACTTATCCGGCGACGGATGACGATGGCCGGCCGAAGATTGCGTCATTCTATGTCGACGAACTTCTGGAGATCTTCGAGCTGGAAAAGGCAGACCGACGCGACTACGGGCCGTCGCGCGCGATCAAGGGGCTCGACGAAGCAGCATCGGCAGACGAGGTGGCGCTGGCGGCGGGCGATGGTATAAGGCGAGCAGAATCACCGGCAGAAGCCGTCGGTTTCATGCGCGTAGGAGTCGCTGCTCACAGTGGGTTTGTCCGCGCCCTGCGTGGGGCGACGGTGGAAGCGCGACGCGAGGCGCTGGTCGGATTCGACAGCTTTGACGCGATGCTATCCCAAACGGCGGCGGCGCTTGTGGCAGGGAGATTCCGACCCGGGAGACCCTGGAGTGGTACGCAGCTTAGCGAATACGGCGCGTGCCCCTCGCGATTCTATCTCTCGCGCGTCCTCTGCGTCAGCAGGCCGGAAGAGCCGGACATTGTGCCGTCGGCGCTGGAGCGTGGGGACTTAGCGCACAGGATACTGGCGCGGTTCTTCACGAAATTGAGGGACGAAGGCTGCCTCGGTTTCGAGAGGGGAGAGAAGGCCAAATGCGATGAGATATTCGCCGCTATCTCGAATGAGATCTGCGCGGCATATGAGCGGCGATTTGGGATCTCTGACGATCCATTCTGGCGGATTGAGAGACAGCGCATCAAGGCGATGGTCGCGCGATTCGTAGACGCCGAGCTGGAGCGGCTGGCGAAAGCGGTGGAAAAGGGCAAGGGGTATACTCCGGCGTTTTTCGAACTGGCGTTCGGGCTTGACGACGGCGATGAGTCCGACAAGGCGTCGAGCACGAAGCCTGTGGAAGTGAGGATAGATAAGCGGACTGAGCGCCTGCGCGGGAGAATTGACCGCGTTGACTTCGCTGGCGGGGCCGGCGAGGCGGCGATTGTGGACTACAAGCATTCCGGCACCCCATCCAAGGCCGACGTGGAGGCATATATCGATATGCAGATGGCGGCGTACGTTTACGCGGCGCCAGCCCTGGCGGGAGGCCGAGGGGTGCTTTTCCCGGCAGAGGCGTTCTTCCGTTCGATAAGGGGCGCGACGGTCAGTCCGCGGCCGGTACTCACATTCAAGGAGCGCGCGGATTACGAGGCATTCAGGAGGGCATTCGCGCAGGCGTTGATGGAGCGCGCGGACAGGATACGAAGCGGCCGGTTTGCGGCGACGCCAGCGGCGGCGTGCGCGGACTACTGCATAGGGAGAGGCGTGTGCAGATACAGCCAGACGCGCGTGGAATTTCTGGAGAAGCGCAATGGATAGGCCCCTGTTGAGCGATGAGCAACGCGAAGCGGCCGAACGTCTTGACCGCAACGTGCTGCTGTTCGCGGGGGCGGGCTGCGGCAAGACGGCGACCCTGGTCGAGCGGTACGTCAACATTCTCAGGGAGGGGCGCGCGGACGTATCGGGAATCGTCGCGATCACGTTTACGGAGAAGGCGGCCAACGAACTCAAGGGGCGGGTGCGGGGGCGCCTGGCGGAGTTGGCGAAGGGTGCGGCAGACGAGCCGGAACGCGAAATGTGGCGCGGGCATCTTCTCGCGATGGAGTCAGCAGAGATCGGGACGATTCACAGCTTCTGCATGCGGATACTGAGGGAGTTTCCGGTAGAGGCAGGTGTTGACCCGGAGTTTGAGCTGCTGGACGACGTAGAGGCGCAGCGGCTCATGGAATCAGCGGTCCGAGACGCGGTATTCGAGGGGGTGACGGCGGGCGACGGGGAGGCAACGGGGCTTCTGGAGTCGTTCGAGCTCCCGGCACTATCGGAGATGCTCCTGGGAGCGCTCTCGGAGCGAGAGGCGGTCAACGTCTTCCGCGCCTCGGCCGGCGATGCATACGGCGACTGTGCGAAGATGGGAGATGCGCTTCGCGAGAAGGCGGAAACCCTCGTTCAAGCCGCGCTCATAGAGTCACTTACCTCGCCGGAATTCGAAGCGCACGTATCCGTACTGAGAGGCGCCGAGGGACCTGCAGAAGACGCAGTCGAGGAGAAGAGAGCGGCGTTTCTGGCAGAACTCGCTTCGTGGCGAGCGGTTGGAGGAGACACCGCGATAGCGCTCGCGCGTATGGAAAAGGCTGTCGGAGAGCTTCGCGGGGGCTCTCCAAAGGCATGGGGCAAGGACCTGGCGCGCGTGAAGGAAGCTCTCAAGGGCGTACGCGATATTGTGGCGAAAGCACGCGAGCTTGTCGACGTGGTTACGCTGGAGGACTGGTCTGCAAGGGCGCGGGACATGGTGGAGTTCATTAGCCTTCATGATGCCGTCGCGGCCGCATATGCGCAGGCCAAGCGCCGCGAGAGCGCGCTTGATTTCGATGATCTTCTTATTCGCGCGAGAGACCTTATACGAGACCGGAAGGGCATCGCGCAAACTCTTGCGAAGCGCTGCCGGTTCATCCTTGTCGACGAGTTCCAGGACACCGACCATGTACAGGAGGAGCTCATTTCAGCGCTTGCGGAAAACGGATCGAACCTGTTTGTGGTGGGGGACCCGGAGCAGTCGATCTACTCATTCCGCGGCGCGGAGGTTGAAGTTTTCAGCAAGGTGCGAGAGGACTACGCGGCTTCGCAAAAGGGCGTCTCGATGAGTCTCACCGGCAACTACCGCAGCCGGGCGCATATAGTCTCATTCGTCAACGCGCTTTTCGCCGGCGCCATGCCTGCGGGCTCGGGGCAGCCGGAATGGCGGACTTCGCATCAGCCGTTGGCGGCGAAGAGAAGCGCGGAAGGCACGAAGGTGGAGATCATCCTCGCTGAAAGCACGCGGAGGCTTCATGAGGCCCGACGCATCGAGGCGGCGGCAATCGCAAGGCGCGTGGGAGAGATCCTTTCGACGGGAACGCCGAGAGTCGCGGAAAAGGTGAATGGCTCCGAAGTAGAGCGCCCGGCCCGGGCGGGGGACATAGCGATACTGCTGCGTTCCATGAGCGACGTCGGCATCTATGAGCGGGCGCTGCAGGACGCCGGGATAGGATACTACACTGTCGCGGGGTCGACGTTCTACGTGAGACAGGAGGTCAAGGACATCATCAACTTCCTGCGCTTTGTGGTGGACGGAGACGACACGCTGTCGCTTGCAGGGGCGCTCAGGAGCCCGCTATTCGCTGTGTCGGACGACTATCTTACAGCGCTTGCTCTGAAACACCCTCTCGGGGAGTACTTCGATGGAGCGGAGGCGTCGCCCGGTGGTGCGGACGAGAAGTCGTTCATGGCGGCGGTGTCGCTTGTTGCAAGTCTGCGCGCGGCAAAGAACCGCCTCAGCGCGCGGGAGCTTGTGGAGCGGGTGCTTGACGCGACGGGGTACCCCGCGGCGGTGTCGATGCTGTTTGGCGGGGCTCAGCGCGCGGCGAACGTGCTTGCGCTTAGGGACGCCGCGGCCGCGTTTGACGCGCGAGGCAGCGGCTCGACGGAAGACTTTGTTGCACACCTGAGCGAGCTTGAGCTTGCGGAAGCAGGACAGCGCGAGGCGCTTGTTGAGGCGGAGGACGCCAATACCGTGCGGATAATGACGATTCACTCCGCCAAGGGGCTCGAGTTCCCGATAGTTATCCTTGCGGACACCGGACGCGCGCGCAACAGCAGCCGGCACAAGGCGCGCATAGACCGGGAGCTGGGGATATGCTTCGCCGAGAGCGATGACGAGCCGAGACCTTACCGCCGGCTCATAAACTGGGTTGACGACGACCGGAGCGAGGCGGAGGAGAAGCGGATATTCTACGTAGCGGCGACGCGGGGGCGTGATCACTTCATTCTGTCAGGGGCAATGTGCAAGGCTCCCAAGGGATGGATGGGAGAGGCGATGTCACGCCTTGGCATCAATCCCGGCGGGAGCGGGGGCCGTGACTGCGACGGCTTCACGATCGAGTATTCGCAGTTGTCCGAACTGCCGAGCACCAAAGCCTCATCAAGCGGAGCGCTTCTGGAAATGCGCGACGCGCTGCTTTCCGGAGAGACGCCCGCCGGAGCGATGCCGAAGGGGGCCGAGGAGGCGCTCACGCGCGCGGCGCCCATTGCGGCCGGCCGGGCGGACTACAGGCGGTTCACGGCGACACAGATCGAGACATTCTGCCAGTGTCCGCTGCGATATGAATTGACGCACCTGAGAGGCCTGCCACCGGATTACATACTCAACGACGAGCCGCCCCTATCGAGGATGCCGGGCAACGTGGTCGGCACGCGACTGCACGCGGCGCTCGAGGCCGTGAGGCCGGGGGAGAGCCTCGTGGACGCGCTGGAGCGTGTGCTGGAGCCGGAACGGACGTATGGGGCCAGCCCGGAGCGATTGCGCGCGGAATGCAGGAGCGTTCTTGAGAGGGTGGAGGAGTCGGATTTCTACAGGAGGATTACGAAGGCCGGCGGCGAGCGGGAGCAGGCATTCTCGTTTCTTCTGGACGGCCGCATGATTGAGGGGAAGATCGACCGGTGCATTGACGCCGAGATCGTGGATTTCAAGAGCGACGATATCCCCGCGAGCGAAACAAGAGCCTATGCGGAGCGCTACCGGGCGCAGATGGACGTGTACGCGCTCGCGTTCGCGAAACTCAAAGGCAAGGCGCCGCGAAAGGTGACGGTCTTCTTCCTGAGGCCGCTTGTGGCGGTGGAGTGGGAATATGGGGAGAACGGGTTACGCGACGCGGCCGGGCACGTAAAGAAGCTCATCGAGTCGATCGAAGCCGGGCCGGCGTACGCGCCGGAGGCGTTGCGGGAGTGCCGCTGCGACCATGCAAGTGTCTGCGCTCTGCTTGGTGGTCTTCGATCCACTTCAAGACAAGATCCTCAAGCCTGACAGGACTCATGCCGTAGGCGCGCTTGAGGGCATTGACCTGATCGTCGTGCTGCAGGATTGATACGAAACGCCAGAAGTTATCCTTTCCGTAGCGGCTTACGAGCGACTCGACTATCGCAAGGCTCTCGCCGTAGTACAGATCGCTCTCGTCGCCCTCGGGGTACTCTTCGGTGTTCACGAGATCCACGACTGAGATAAGGTGGTTATTGTCCCTGCCCTCGATGAGGGTGCGGGCCATGTTCACCTTTGAGAACTCGGATTGAGCGGACGTGGCCACTCCCTCCTGTAGCCAGAGGGGCAGGCCTCCGGCAAAGTGCGCGCTCGCCACCAGACGCACGTGGGCGAGCTCATGCGGCACGGCGCTCTCGGTGAGGTCCGGGGCTGTCTGGAAGAACTGGATGGACGCGGACTGCAGCTTGCCGTCGACGAAAGAGAACTTGCTCGTGCCCGCGGCCCATTTTTCGGTCTCGCCCGACTTCTTGAACGCCTGTCGGTTCGGGTAAATGTATACGTTGCACTCGTCCGGGAAGGGGTCGTGGTAGGTCAGAGCGCCGCTCAGGATTGGCTGCGTCAGGTCGTATTCCATAACCGCCGCGATTCGCTCGGCAAGCGCCGCGTTGTGGTGGTGAATCGTAAACGGGCCGCTCTTCAGGGTCTGCCACGGGCCGGGATCGGACTTTTCCCAGAGGGGGTTAGTGGGTCGCATGTCGATGGAGAAGGACATGCCCGAGACGCGCCTCATGGCGGCATCGCTGAGTGCCTTGAGAGAAGAATTGCTCCTGGGAGCGCTATCGCCGAGGACCGCGAGGAACGCGTGCTTTGCCTCGGCCGGCTTGTTCTGGAGGTTCTGGGCCGAGCCGTACAGGTAGCGTATCTGGGGATTGGTAGGGTCGAACTTGAGACACCAGCGGAGCATGTCGTTTATGCGAGGCCAAGGGGCGCGCTTGGGATTTCTGCCGGCCTCGACCAGCGCTTCGTTGACGTAGTAAGCGCGCACGAACACCCACTGGCGGCTGAACGTCTTCGCGAACGGCGGATAGAGGTCGTAGGCAAGCGTGTAGCAGGAGTTGGCGCTGTCGCGGTCCTTCCTCATCAAGGCATCGTTGCCCAGGCGGATGTAGGCCCAACACCTGTCGGGGGCGATTTCGGCGACGCGCGCCGGCTCGACGGCCGAGGCCTGTTCGAAATACTTCACCGCCGACGCAACCCTGCCGGTGTCGAGCGCGAGGCGCCCATCTTTGGCGAGCGAGTCGAAGTCCGTTTCCGCGCGCGCGGCTGCCGCAACAAGAACGAGAGCCGCAACAGCGACGGGGCCGACTATGCGGATTCTTGAGATATGCTTGCTCATGTCAGTAATCTACGATGCTCGGCGTCTCCTGCTAAGCTAAATACCGGTGGAGCCTATATCGGCCGAACCGGCTGCGGGTCTATTGGGCGCTTTGCCGTCGGACGGCGCGGCGTAGCAACTGTCGATCTCAGTCCTCATGAGGTCCTCAAGGGCCGATTGCGTAAGACCGTAGACCTTCATAAGTCCCTCATCATGACCCTTGGCGCCGGTGACCTTGACAAACTCCGTGAAGCGGTCCTTGCCGCCGCGGCGGATGAGCGCTTCGACTGCCGCGAGGCTCTCGGCGTAGGCGAGCGAATGCGAATCGTCACGCGGCATGGCGTCGGCATTCATGATAGAGGTAAGTGGCAGAAGAGTTCCGGCGGCGCGGGCCTCCACGAGTGTGCGGCGGCATGCAGCGGTGCGCTCGTCGCGCTCGGACGAGGCGGCGACGCCTTCCTGGATCCATTGGGGCAGTCCCATATGAAAGCCGGGCACCATGGCGAGCCGGACGTGGGCGAGCTCGTGTGGCAGCGTTGTCGCCAGCAAGTGCGGCGTGCCCTGGTAAACGTGCATTTCGAGCATCGTGGCCTTGCCGTCGTCCGTCTTCGCCCGGAAGCACCCAAGAGCCCACTGCGGCTCGTCGGCGGCCTCCAGAAACTCAGCCTGGTCGCGGTAGATGAATACGTCGCAATCGCAGGAAAACGGTTGGTTAGCCGGCAGGAAGCCGTCAAGCACGTCGCGGGACCAGTAGTAATTGAGCACGGCCGCGGCGCGTTTGGCGAGTTGAAGGTTGTGGTGCCGGATGACGAACGGGCCGTCGCGGAGTATCTGGAAATCGCCGGGGTCGGTTTGGCAAAGGAGCGGATGGACGGGGCGGAGGCACTTGCGCTCTTTGGCCGTCGCGGCGTTATAGGCCGCGTCCCGCAGGGATTTGATGTCGGCATCGGCGCAGGAGGAAGAGTCGATGGCGAGGCAGTATTCGCTCTTGGCTTTGCCGACGTCGCCGCCGCCGTCGTAGACGGCGCCAAGGGCGTAGTGGGATTCGGTGGGGAAGGCGCGGAGGGCAAGCGTGTCGGCAGCGTACTGCGTGAGGGCGCGCCAGTCGAAGTCCTTGTCGTCGGCATTCGCGGAATTGAGGCGGAAATAGCAGACCTCAAGGCGGGAGAATGCCCACTGCTGGGCGACATCGGGCTTTATCGAGGGGCAGATGTCGATTGCGCGGGAGAAGAGGCGGTCGGAGCTGGCGTAATCCTTTGCGAGGAGGCAATCGTAGGCTTCATCGACGTAAACCCAGGCGCGGTCGAGGGCGAGGTCGGCGGCTTTCTCGGCGTAGACGTCGGCGATGTGGGCGAATAGGGCTTCGGCCTCGGGCAGACGATGGGTATCGAGGGCGAGGATGGCGGAGGAGGAGAGGGAGGCAAAGGAGTCGCTACTGGCGGCGCTGGAATCGAGCTGAGGGGAGCTTGCGGCGCAGGTGAGCGACGATAGCACTATCGCCAAAACCGCCGCGACGCAAAGCGTAGGAAAGGCCGTCTTTCTGCGCATAGTCTCACATGTTGCAGGTTGGGAAATCTGTTTGGTAGCTATTCTACGCGCGAGGATCGAGTCCGCAACGAGGTGTGTTTAGCCTTCGCGGGCGACGCATGCGTCCTTTCTACACCTGACGGGCGCAAGCGCCGCTCAAACAATCACATTTCCTTTCGCGGTTTGCCGTGGATAATTGCAGGCGGGTGCCAAAGCTGACTCTCTACGCGGAGGACAGGGATGCTGCGGGTAACTTCCGGAAAACTGAGGGGTTTCAAGATGGATGTGCCGGACGTGGCATCGGTGCGGCCGCCGTTGGAAATGGCGAGGCAGGCGGTGTTCAATATACTCGGGCAGGACCTGGAGGGGATGAGGGTGCTCGATCTCTTTGCGGGGAGCGGGATTATGGGGATCGAGGCGCTGAGCCGCGGCGCGGAGAGGGCGATTTTCGTGGAGAAGGATCGACAAGCGATAGGAACCATCGAGCGCAACCTGCAGAAGGCGAAAATGACGGATGTCGCGGTCGTGGTGAGGGCGGATGCGTTTCGGACGGAGAGATATCTGGCGACTGAGAAGGGCATAGATCTTGTGTTTGTCGATCCGCCGTTTGAGATGATACGGATGGAGGAAGAGCGCAGGAGAATCGCGGAGCTTGTGGATGCGCTCTATGCGTCGCCGGCGTTGGCCCAGGACGCGACGGTTATTGTGAGGGTGCCGAAGGGAGAGGCGCTGGAGCCGGGGCCGAAAAGCGCCGTGATCGATGACGACAGGCAGTATGGGCATTCGAGAATCATTTTCTTCGCCAGGGCGGCGGGCGGCAACGAAAGTGCAGGAAGTGAAGAGCCCTCACCCTACCCTCTCCCGGAGGGAGAGGGGATATAACCGGCGCAGAAGGCGCGCCGTGAGGGCGACAGGCAGGAATGCCTGTCGTACTAACCGGGCGCGGCAAGCAGCGCCCCTACGATGATGGCAGCGGCCGAAGAGGTTAGAAGTGGCGGGGAATCCGACAGGGTACAGATATCTGACCGCGGAGGCGGTGGGGAGGCTGCACAACCTATCGCTCGTGGCGAGGAGCGTGGTCGAGGGGTTCGTGACGGGGCTTCACCGCAGCCCCTACCATGGTTTCTCGGTCGAGTTCAGCGGGCACAGGGAGTATTCGCCGGGCGACAACCTGCGGTACATCGACTGGCAGGCGTACGGGCGCACGGACAGATACTACGTCAAGCAATACGAAGAGGAGACGAACCTCCGCTGCCATATACTCCTCGACGCATCGGGATCGATGTCGTACGGGTCGGGCGCCGTGACGAAGTATGAGTATGGCGCGTATCTGGCCGCGAGCCTGGCATATCTTATGATTCGCCAGCGCGACAGTGTGGGACTCGTCACATTCGATAGGGACATAAGGCTCAGGATACCGCCGGGAAGCACAACCGCGCATCTCGACAGGCTGCTCGTACAGCTCGAACACACTTCGCCGTCCAAGACCACGGGCATATCGGAGACATTTCACGCGCTCGCGGAGAACATCAAGAAGCGCGGCCTGATTATCATCATTTCGGACCTCTTCGACGACGAGAGGGAAGTCTTCAAGGCGCTCAGACACTTCAGGCAGAAGAAGCACGAGGTCGTCATCTTCCACGTGCTGGACCCGTGGGAGCTTGATTTCCCGTTCAACCGCACCAGCGACTTTCTGGACGTGGAATCACGTGACAAACTGCAGGTTGATCCTCGATACGTGAGGCGCGAGTATCTCAAGGAAGTGAACGCGTTCATCGAGGCGTACCGGAGGGGCTGCGCCGAGGGGCTCATGGAATACGTTCTCGCGGACACGCGAGCGCCGTTCGAGATGCTTCTCGCATCGTACCTGGCGAAGCGAAAGAGGCTTTCCTGATGGGATTTCTTGTTCCGACATTCCTTGCGGGGCTTGTGCTCGCGGGCATACCGCTCGTGATACACCTCATTTACAGGCGGCGCGCGCCGCAGGTGGTGTTTGCCGCGACGAGGTTCCTCAAGGTCGCTGTCCGGCGCACGCAGCGCAAACGCAATATCGACAACCTGCTCCTCTTGGTCCTGCGAACGCTGCTGTTGGCGCTCCTTGCGGTGGGGCTCGCGGGTCCGATTCTGAAGCACGCAATCGGTTCCGGACGCGCTGGAAGCGACGTAGTCGTGGTACTCGACAACTCGCTGTCAATGTCGGCTGTCGACGACTCCGTTGAGCGATTCAGCCGCGCGAAGGAGGCGCTCGAAGAGGTATTTGCGAGGATGGGCGGCGGGGACCTTGTTGCCGTGATAGCTACGGCGCCGCCGGAATCGCGCGCGGACGCGGCGTTCACTGCCGATGCAGTGGAGCTCAGAACGAGTGCAGCGCGCCTCGCCGTTTCAAAGGCGCGCGGCTCCATAGCAGGCGCGCTCGATAAGGCAGGAAAGCTATTGGCCGGCTCTACGGCAGCCAACAAGATGCTCTACGTGATTACTGACCTTCAGGCCAACGCGTTCCCCGCGAAAGAGACGCTTTCCGATGCCACGCGTGCCGCCCTCGTGGCGGTGCCGACGGTCATCTATGACTGTGGCCGCGGCAAGGGGCGGGATCTCGCGGCGGCGTCGGTTACGATCGAGGACCAGGGAGCGGTCGCGGGAACGCCCATAGAGGTGACAGCGAAAGTGACGAGCAACTCGCCGGCGCAGGAGACGGTGGGAGTGTCGCTTACAGTCGCATCCGAGCGAGTGCAGCGTCGGACAGTGAGTCTCGCGCCGGGCGGCTCGGCGGAAGTGAGTATGTCGGTGCTCGCACAAAGACCGGGAGCACTTGAAGGCTTTGTCGAGGTGGAGACGGCGGACGCGCTGCAGGCGGACAACAGGCGGTATTTCAGCGTTCTTGTGCGCGACAGGATACGCGCGCTCATACTCGAAAAGGAAAGGCGAACTCCCGCGTTCGACGATGATGCATTTTTCCTTGAGCGCGCGCTGGACCCCTTCTCAGGCGAGTCGCCGAACGCGAAGAGCCCGTTTGACGTGACTGTGACGACGTACGCCGACAGCGTTGACCTCTCGAAATACGATGTCGTTTACCTGATGCTGCGGTCGGGAATAGAGACGCTTGACGGTGCGCTGCGGGCTTATGCGGCGGGCGGCGGAAGCCTCATTGTTTTCGCATGCGACGACGAGAGTGCGACCGGCTGGGGACAGTGGCTGCCGGCAAGGCTCATTTCACAGAAGGCCGCCGATCGCGGCAAGGGGCAGGCCTTTGCGATTGCGTCCATCGACACCGAGAAAGGAGCGTTCGCGGCGTTTCGCGAGGAACCTGCGGCACTCTACAACACTATTCGCGTCTACAGCTATTGGATGACCGAGGTTGACGAGAGAAACGCGAAGGTGCTGGTGCGGTTCGACACCGGGGACGCGTGTGCCGTAGAAGGTGCGTCTTCGCAGGAGGGCGTGGTGGTCTTCGCCCTGGCGCCGGTGAGGACGATGGGGAGCCTTGCGGCATCGCAGTTTTTCCTGCCGCTTGTATATGAGACGACGTATCACCTTATTGCGGCGTCGCGCGGCGGCGGAGAGGTGTGCGCAGGGGAAAGCGTGCGCCTCGCAGAGGCGGGGCTTGCCCCGCAGGGGATGGTTGTGACATCGCCGGACGGGGCGTCGAATCTTGTGAAGGCGGCGGAAGGGGCGGTGCTCGATTACACAGCTACCGACAGGCTTGGCTGCTACCGGGTCAGCGACGAGGGCGGCAAAGGCGAGAGATTCGTGTTCGCGGTCAACGGCGACGAGAAGGAGTACGATCTCGTGCGGCTCGACGCGGCGAAGGTCAACGGACTTGCGCCGGGAGCGGCGGTGGCGGTAGCGGATTCGCCGGCATCCATGGAACAGGCGATTGCCTCGCTCAAGCCGGTTCTTGCGTTTGGCGACGTACTTCTATATTCTGTATTGGCAATTGCACTCTTGGAGTGTCTTGCAGCCAACCGGGTGCCGGGCAGACCGGTAGGGGAGAATGAACCCAGAATCAGATAGTGGGGTTACGAGCCCGTTCAAGTATGACGCGGCGCTCAAAATCCTGCGTACGCTCAGGCAGAGGGACTATGAGGCCCTTCTCGCCGGGGGGTGCGTGCGCGACATTCTTCTGAGGCGGCGGCCGAAAGACTATGACATCGTCACGAATGCGCGCCCGGATGAGATCAAGAGCCTCTTCGAGCGCACAATACCCGTCGGGGAGAAATTCGGCGTGGTATGCGTCGTCTCCGCTGGCGTCCAGTTCGAAGTGGCGACCTTCCGCAGCGAAGACGGCTACGAAGACGGCAGACATCCGACGAACGTGCGATATTCGGGCGCGCGCGAAGACGCCCTCCGCAGAGACTTCACGATAAACGGGATGTTCCTCGATCCCATCGAGGGCTCGATCATCGACTACGTCGGCGGCCAGGACGATCTGAAGAAGAAGAGCATCCGCGCGATAGGGGACCCGGAGCAGCGGTTCAGCGAGGACTACCTGAGGATGTTGCGCGCGGTGAGGTTCGCGACGACGCTGGCGTTCAGGATCGAAAGCTTCACCATGAAGGCCATCCAGGCCAACGCCGCGAAGATTATGGAAATCAGCGCGGAGCGCATCCGCGACGAGATCGAGAAGACGCTTATCGCGCCGAAGCGCAAGAGGGGCCTGGAGCTTCTGGAAGAGAGCGGCCTCATGGCGCATATCCTTCCGGAGGTCCTGGCCGGGAAAGGCGTCAAGCAGGGCAGGAAGCTGCACCCGGAGGGGGACGTGTGGGAGCACACGTTGCTGGCGATGTCGCTTCTGGACGAGCCGACATTTGTGATGGCGATGTCGGTACTGCTTCACGACGTGGGTAAGCCCGTAACCGCCGCGGAGGGGGATGCCGAGAGGCCGTTTGCCGGCCACGAGCGCGTAGGGGAAGAGATCTCGCGCACAATCTCCGAGCGCCTGAAGCTCTCCAACAAGGAGACCGAAGAGATAGCGTTCCTTGTGCGCCATCACATGATGCTCAAGGACGTCGCGCAGATGCGCAAGAGCACGTTCAAGAGGCTGCTCGCCCATGAATACTTCGAGGAATTGATGGAGCTCCATCGAATAGACGCCATGGCCTCCAACGGCGATCTTGCGAACTACAACATCGCCAAGGAGGGGAAGAAGCGTTTGAGCGAGGAGGAGATCAAGCCCGAGCCGCTCGTGAAGGGCGACGACCTCGCGGCGATAGGAATCGAAAGAGGCCCGATGATGGGAAAAATCCTCCGGCAGCTCTACACGGCCCAACTCGACGACGAGATCAAGACGCGCGAGCAAGCCCTTGCTCTCGCGAAAAAGCTCCAGCAGGCAGGCGCGAAGAACGGCGAGTCAGGCACGTCCAACGGCGGCTAAAGGATGAGCATCGCGTCGCCGTAGCTGTAGAACCTGTAACCCAGATCCCTTGCCTCTTCATACGCTCGCAATACGCGCTCGCGACCGGCGAAGGCCGATACCATCATGAGAAGGGTGCTCTTCGGCAGGTGGAAGTTCGTGACAAGGGCGTCAACTCGACGGAAGCGATAGGGCGGGTAGATGAAAATGTCGGTGTAGCCGCGCGAGGGTTCGACCGATCTATCGGGAAGGGTTTCAAGGACGCGCGTGGTTGTCGTGCCGACGGCGACGACACGGCGGCCTTCGCGCCTGGCGGCGTTTAGTGCGGCGGCAGCCTCCGGGCCGATTTCGTAATACTCCCTGTGCATGACGTGACTTTCGACGTCGTCGGCTTTGACCGGGCGAAAGGTGCCTATGCCGACGTGGAGGGTGACGCGCGCGAACTCGACGCCTGCGGTTTTGAGTTCATTCAGGAGGCGTTCGGTGAAATGAAGGCCGGCGGTCGGCGCGGCAACCGCCCCGGGAGTCCGCGCGTAGACGGTCTGGTAGCGCGTGCGGTCCATCTCCTCGAGTGCGGCGGACACGCCGGTCCGCCTGATGTACGGGGGCACGGGCATGTGCCCCTCTTTCTCCAAAGCCGCAACAAGGTCGTCCGGCGCGACGATGCGGAGCGTGAAGATGCCTTCGTCGTCCTTGGAGACGACCTCGGCCTCGATGCGGCCGTCGGCGAACTTGAGCGTCTCGCCGGGCTTCACGCGCCCCTTGGAGCCAAGGAGAGCACGCCAGAGGCGGTCTCCAGCGCTTTCGAGGAAGAGCGCTTCCACCCTGCCGAGCGTCCGCCTGATACCGAAGACGCGCGCGGGGATGACTCTGGCGTCGTTGAGGACGAGAAGATCGCCTTTACGCAGGTACTCGCCAATGTCGCGGAACAGGCGATGCTCGATGCGGCCGGTTGAGCGATCCAACACCATGAGCCTCGACGCGTCGCGCGGTTCGGCGGGCGTCTGCGCAATGGATGCCTCAGGCAGATCGTAATCAAAAAGCGCAACTTTCATGGGCTGTTTTTACGATGTAGCGATTGACAGGCGTAAATGGAATACGCAATCGCCAATTATAGCAGGAATCGCTTTAGTATGCCCAGAATCCTTTATCTCATCACAGAGCTCGACATCGGCGGCGCCGAGAAGAACCTGTTCCGGCTCGCGGTCGCGCTCAAGGAGCGCGGCTGGGACGTTGAGGTGGCATGCCTGTCGGGCCACGGCGAAGTAGGGAAGTGGTTGGCGGACAGAGGCATCGCTGTTCATTATGTGGAGATGGGGGCGAAGCTGCGGTTGGGATGGTTCGTGCGGCTTGTGAAACTCATCCGGCGAGTGAAGCCGGACATACTGCACACGTTTCTCTTTCACGCGAACGTTGCGGGGCGGCTTGCGAACTTCTTTGCAGGGGCGCCGACCGTTGTGTCGTCGGTGCGCGTTGCGGAGCGTCGCCGAGCGTCGCATCTCTACATGGACTTCCTTACGCAGACGCTTATGGACCGCGAGGTGTGCGTATCCGAGGGCGTGCGCGAGCACACGCATGCGCGCGCTCACATAGGCTGGGAGAAGCTGGTCGTCATAGCGAATCCTGTCGAACCGCTTCAGCCTACCAGACCGCGTGAGGCGATGCGGGCCCAGTTGGGTGTGGCGAATGCAGACAAGCTTGTGCTTTCAATCGGGCGGCTCGACGTTCAGAAGGGTTACGAGTACCTCGTCGAGGCTGCGGCGTGTGTTATCGCCGCACATGATAACGTTCGATTCATAGTGGCGGGAGAGGGAGATCGCCGCAAGACTCTCGAAGATGAGATTACACGACGTGGCATCGCGAACCGTTTCAAGTTACCCGGCTGGCGCCGCGATATCGCCGACCTGTACAACGCTGCGGACATCTTCGTGCTGCCGTCGCTGTGGGAGGGCATGCCTAATTCGGTTCTCGAAGCGGCAACGTTTGCGCTGCCGATCATTGCGACGGCGGTGGAGGGGACGAGGGAGGTTATCGAGGACACCCGGACGGGGCTACTCGTGCCGCCAAGGGACAGTGGAGCGTTGTGGGAGACCTTGGAGGAGCTTCTTGGCGACGAGAGTCTTCGCCGTGAAATGGGGCTCAAAGCCAGGGAATACGTGGCTTCTCACCATACTGTAGAGGGTTTCGTGCTGGCGCACGAGAAGCTTTATGGGGCGCTTTTGGCTTCAAAGAAAGTGGGGGAAGGCCCACATGGCGGTTCTCACTGTTAGTGCGGCAGTGTGGACGCTGTGAGACTGTCCGCAGAGCAAGAAAACACACGGTTTGTCCAAAAATCTTTCTGCTGACGAAACCATATATCTTGCGGCTACAATCCGCTATACCCCCTATATGATGTGTTCCACAGCCCCAGCTGTGCCTTGGCGCCCATTTACTTCGGAATTATTAGAAGTTTTCCCTTGAAGCGACGATAAACCACTGTATATTTTCCCCTTTTGTGGGGGAAAGTGGGTCGGTGTGGGGAAGGGGTGTCAGGGTGTTCATCGGCGAATACGAACATAGCCTTGACGGTAAGAATCGCCTGAACGTCCCCGCCAAGTTTAGGGAAATCGTCGACGCCAACCGCGAGTCGAAGACGCTCTACGTGACCCGCGGCCTCGATACATGCCTTTTCCTGTACACCAAGACCCAGTGGGAAGCCGTTGCCCGCAGTCTCAAGGATATGTCTTTCACGGGCGCGGCAGCGCGACAGTTCAAGAGGATCTTCTTCGCGAACGCGCGCGAGGTGGAGCTCGACGAACAGGGGCGCATCCTTATCCCGGAGAGTCTCAAGGCCGACGCGCGAATCACCAGGAGTGTGACCGTCGTCGGCGTCGATGACCGCATCGAGATATGGGATCGCGAACTCTGGAAAGCGATGAAGTCCGCACCGGAAGGAGAATACGAGGAGTTGGCCGAGAAGTTGTTTGGCAAGGAGGGGGATAGTAATGGCTAACGGGGCAAGCACGCTGGAGGGAAAAATGGGAAGAGTCGCGCACGTCAGGGCGATGCTGGGGAAATCCGAGAGTGTCGGTCTGACGCCCTCCGAGACGATCATGCTCAGGGGCGAGATCGCGGGTCTTGCTGCGAAGATTGCCCGCGTGAACGCGCGCGTCGGGCGTGATGCGATCAGCCTGAGTTCGTTCGCGAGGAACGCGGGCGCGGCGGCTGTGGCCGTCTGAGACGCTTCGTCGCGCGGAGGGTTATGTCCGCAGAGGAAATGGGCGAGGTTCATAAGCCCGTAATGGTCGAAGAAGTCCTTCGGCTTCTCGACCCGCAGAAGGGCGAGGCGTTCCTCGACCTTACGGTTGGCGCGGGCGGACATGCATTTGAGATTGCGTCGAGGCTTGGGCCCGAGGGGCTGCTTGTAGGCGTGGACCTCGACGAGCGGATTCTTGAGGTTGCGAGGGAGCGGCTTGCCGCGCAGGGGCTTGCCCCGGTGAAATTGTACCAGGGCAATTACGCGGAATGCCGGAGGGTTCTTCAGGAGGCCGGCGTGGAGCGCACGGACGGCATCCTCCTGGATCTTGGCGTTTCCTCCCTGCAGATAGACGATCCTGAACGAGGGTTTTCATTCAGCGAGGACGGTCCTCTCGACATGAGAATGGACGCCGCGGTGCCCGGCGAAACAGCCGCCGACATTGTAAACACAGCGCGTGAAGAGGAGCTCGCCGATATCTTCTTCAAATACGGCGAGGAGAGATTGTCCCGCCGGATAGCGCGGAGCATAGTGCGCGAGCGCGAGCGCCGGCCGATAAGGCGGACGCTTGAGCTTGCCGATATCGTGAAGCGCGCGTACAGAGGGCCGAGGCAGCGCATTCACCCGGCGACGCGCGTCTTCCAGGCGCTCCGCATAGCGGTGAACGACGAACTTGAGAATCTGAGGAAGGCGCTCGAGACAGCGCCGGATATCCTTGCGGACGGCGGGCGCATCGCCGTCATCGCATTTCATTCGCTCGAAGACAGGATAGTCAAGGAGGACTTCCGCACCAGGGCGCGCCAGGGCCTTTATTCCGTTCTTACAAAGAAGCCTCTCGTTCCAACGGACGAAGAGACTCGGCGAAACCCAAGGTCCAGGAGCGCAAAGCTGCGGGCTGCCAAAAGGAGCGCCGGATGACCCTTCGCAGACTTGTGGTTTTGATCGTGGCGGTTGTCGCCATCTGCATCGTGAACGTTTACCACCATGCGCTCGCGGTGAAGTACGGCTACGAGATCGGGCGGCTCCAGGCCACCAACGCCCAGATGCAGAACTCGATAGCCGTTCTCGAGGGACGGGTGGCGATGCTTGGAAGCCCGTCGCGGCTGAGAGGCGAGAACGACCGGCTGCAACTGGGGCTTGTCAGTCCCAGCAGGTGGCATGAGGCCCCGACAGCGGTTGCCCTGGCGAGGCTTACTCCCTCGGAGCCGGAGATTGTGGAACGATAGAGCGGTCGGTTGACCGGGAGATACCTGGTGAAGGATTCGTGGCGCAGCAGATTCAGCAGGCTTAACCTGCTTCTGTTTGGTCTCATAGTGGTACTGGCCGTCTGCTGGGGGCGTCTTTTCTGCCTTCAGGTGCTTAGTCACAAGAAGTACGAAGTCCAGGCCCAGTCGCAGCATAGGATAACCATTCCGATTCCCGCCCAGAGAGGCATGATATACGACCGCAATGGACACGTCCTCGCGTCTTCGATCACGGTCCGTTCGGTATGCCTCAACCCTCGCGAGATCGCAGCGGCCGATTGTGTCGACGAAACGGCGTTCCTTCTTGCCAAGCATCTGAAACTGAGCCACGACGACCTCGTGAAATCGATCACCGAGAACGTCGCCAGGGGCTCCTACTTCATGTGGGTCAAGAGGCGCGTCTCCCAGGAAGAGGAAGACGCCATGAGCGCCCTGAAGCTCAGGGGCGTCTACTGGCGCGACGAGCAGCAGCGCATCTATCCTAACGGCAAAATGCTTGCGCCGGTCATCGGCTTCACCGGAATCGACCAGCACGGCCTCGCGGGGACGGAGTTGAGCTTCGACGCGACGCTCGCCGGTGCCGACGGTTCGCGCCAGGAAGCGCGCGACGGCAATTCGCAGCCGATCTTCACGCCGGAGAGCGTCTACAATCCGGCGGCTAACGGCAACAACGTCGTTCTCACGATAGATTTGAACATTCAGGACTTTCTCGAGACAGCGGTCGACCGCTGCCAACAGCAGTATGCGCCAAAAGGGGTCATCGGCGTGGTGCTGGACCCCCACACCGGAGAAGTCCTTGCCCTCGCCGAGAGGCCTACATTCGACCCTAATGATTACGACGCGTACCCCTCCTCGACCTGGAAGGTGCGGGCGGTCACGGATCCATTCGAGCCTGGGTCGATGTTCAAACCGTTCGTGTTTTCCGGCGCGCTTGATGAGAACGCGGTGCGTCTCGACGATATGTTCAACTGCTCGACCTTCAGGATCGGGAAGCGCACGCTGCACGACGCGCACATGAACGGGTCGCTGACGGCGCGCTACATCGTCGTGAAATCGTCCAACATAGGGATGGCGCAGATAGGCCTGAGGCTCGGCATACCTAAGACGTTCGCGTACGTGACGTCATTCGGGTTCGGCCAGAAGACGGGGATTGAGCTAAGCTCGGAGTCGCCGGGCAGGGTCCAGCCGTTGCGGAAGTGGTCCGGCTACACGATCACGAGCGTGCCGATGGGACACGAAATTTCGGTCACGGCGATGCAGGTTGCGGCGGGCTTCTCAGCCTTCGCCAATAACGGCGTGGTGGTAAAGCCGCATATCCTTCGCGGCGTGATCGCGCCGAACGGCGCCGTGCTCCAGCGCACGATGCTTCCCGACGTGAGGGGCAGGATAATAACCCCTGGTACGGCAGACGTAATGCTGACGGACGTTCTCCACAAGGTGGTCAAGGAAGGCACGGGACGGCTCGCGGACCTGGAGGACTACGAGATTGCGGGCAAGACCGGCACCGCGCAGAAGCTTGTGGACGGCGCCTACTCGCACAACAAGTACGTATCGTCGTTCGTATGCACCGGGCCGATAGAGGACCCGCGCGCTATAGTGCTTATCGTGGTAGACGAGCCGACCCGCGGCGCGTCCTTCTTCGGGGGCACGGCGGCCGCGCCGTACGCGTCGGAGGTGCTCAAGGCCACGCTGGATTACATGTACATCGACGGTCGCCGGCGCGCGAAGCCCGCGGAGTACGCGTCTGTGGAGCATGTGCCGGCGACGGGCGAGGAGAGCGATTATGCGCCTTAGAAATCTCATCTCGACCCTCGACAGTCTGCAGGTCCTCAATTTCACCGACCGTAACGTGACCAACATCACAAGCGATTCCCGGCAGGTGACGCCGGGCGCGGCGTTCGTGGCTCTCAAGGGAGCAGCCGAGGACGGCCACAAATACATTGACGACGCGATCGCGCGGGGCGCGTCGGTGATAGTCGTCCAGGATAAGGTCAACGTGCCGGGCGACATCTGCCAGGTCGTCGCGCCCAACACGCGGCACGTGCTCGCGGTGATGGCGGACATCTTCTACGACCACCCGAGCGGCAAGATGAAGGTCATCGGCGTCACCGGCACAAACGGCAAGACGACGATCACGTACCTCTTGCGCTCGATACTGGAGGTGTCGGGCAGCAAGGTGGGCCTCCTGGGCACGATTAACTACGAGATGGCGGGGCGCGTGATACCCGCGAGCAACACCACGCCGGGCGCGCTCGACGTGCAGCGTTACCTCGCGGAAATGGCGGCCGACGGCGCGCAGTACGCGGTCATGGAAGTGTCGTCGCACGCGCTGGAGCAGTACCGCGTGGACGCGGTCAATTACGCGTGCGCGATATTCACCAACATCACGCCCGAGCATCTGGACTATCATCCGACGTTCGACGCATATCTCACGGCCAAGGGAAAGCTCTTCAAGTACCTGCCGCGCGGCAGCGTCGCCGTATTCAACGCCGACGACCCGAATTCAATCTCGCTGGCGCAACGGACGAAGGCGTCGCAGGTGTGGTACGGCATCGACAATCCGGCGGCATTCTCGGCGGAGCTTATCTCGATGGGCCTGGACGGGGCGTCCATCAGGCTTCTTACCCCGGTCGGCCAGGTGGAAGTTCAGACGCAGCTTATCGGCATTCACAACGTCTACAACATCCTCGCGGCGGCTTCGGCGACGGTGTCGATGGGAATCGGCCTCAACGAGACCGCGGCCGGCATACAGGCACTTGCCGGGGTGCCCGGGCGCCTGGAGAGGATAGACGAGGCGAAGGATTTCACGGCGTTTGTCGACTATGCCCACACCGACGACGGCCTCAAGAAGGTGCTTGCCGCGCTCAGGCCCCTCACCGATGGCAAGCTCATAGTTGTCTTCGGCTGCGGAGGCAATCGCGACCGCACGAAACGCCCGCGCATGGGCCGCGTGGCCCAGGAGCTGGCGGACATAGTCGTAGTGACCAGCGACAATCCGCGCCACGAAGATCCCAAAGCGATAATCGACGAGATTCTTACCGGCACAAAGCCAAGCGACAGCCTCTATGTGGAGCCGGACAGAAAGAAGGCCATAGAAGCGGCATGCCGCCTCGCGGGCTCCGACGACGTAGTTCTCGTCGCCGGCAAGGGGCACGAGACGTATCAACTGTTCGCGGACACGGTGGTTCCCTTCGACGATAGGACGGTCATCAGGGAGTACATCAGGAGGGAGCGCTCTTGAAGCCGATGTCGGCGGAAGCGATCCGCAAGGCCACGGGCGGCGTGCTGGTCCGGGGAGAGCGCGAATTCGAGATAACCGGCGTCTCGACGGACACCCGCACAATCACGCCCGGAGACCTCTTCGTCGCGCTTTCCGGTGATAAATTCGACGGCCATGACTATATCCATGCCGCGCTCAAGGCCGGCGCGTGCGGCGCTCTGTACTCGAAGGACTTCGAGATAGCTCCGGATGAGAATCAGAAGATGCTCATCAAGGTGGGCGACACCCTTACCGCGCTCGGCGAGATGGCGCGCGCATACCGCAGGACGCTCGGAGCGACGGTTATAGGGATCACCGGCTCCAACGGCAAGACGACCACCAAGGAGATGACGCGGCATCTTCTCGGAGGGCGGCTTCAGGCTGTCGCGAGCCCCGCGTCGTTCAACAACTTCATAGGCCTCCCCCTGACGCTGTTCAAGACTGACGCCGCCACGAAGGTCGTCGTTCTGGAAATGGGCACCAATCACCCCGGCGAGATCGCGCGTCTCGCGGAGATCGCCCAGCCGGACATCGGCGTTATCACCAACGTCGGCCGCACGCATCTCGAGGGGCTCGGGTCCCTTGAAGGCGTTGCTGCTGCCAAGGGAGAGCTTCTTCACGCGCTCTCGCGCGATGGCGTGGCGATTCTCAACGCCGACGACCCTTCGCTTATGAAGATGAGATCGCTTGTCTCGTGCAAGGTCTTCACCTTCGGCATAGAGGCCAAGGCGGACGTCTTCGCATCCAGGATAGAGCGCGATGACAGCGGTCTGTCGTTCTACGTCAATGACTCCGTGAGGGTGCGCCTGAATGTGAGGGGCACACACAACGTCTACAACGCTTTGGCCGCTATAAGCATATGCCGCCGGCTGGGGCTCGACCTCGCGCATCTGGCGGCGCGGTTTGCGGACTTCAAGCTGCCTCCTATGCGCCTCGAAGAACGCAAGGTGCGCTCGGCGACCGTCATAAACGACGCCTACAATGCCAACCCGGAAAGCATGGCCCGCGCGATCGAGGAATTCGCGAGGCGCAAGGCCAAAAGAAAGTTCTTCATTTTCGCCGATATGTTAGAACTGGGAGAGAGCGCGGTCGACCTTCACGCCGAGCTGGGCAGGAAGGCCGCCCTCGCCAATTTCGATTTCTACTGGGCTCTTGGATGCAAGAGCCGCTACGCGCTTGAGGCGGTCTCCAAGTCAGGAGTGCCGTCCGCGCGCGTTCGCCATTTTGAGACGATCGACGACCTCGGACGCGAGCTTAACACCGCTCTGTCCGAGGGCGACGCCGCCCTTATAAAGGGTTCCAGGGCAATGGGCCTGGAGAGGATCCTTGAACTGCTCGGATAAGATTCATGCCGTGCAGGGAGGCACAGGGAGTTGCTTTTCAAACTGCTCTATGCGCTGCAGCCTGAAGTCAACGCGCTCAACATATTCAGGTACCTGACCTTCAGGGCGGCCTTCGCCGCCATTTGCGCTTTTCTCATCTGCATATTCGTCGGCCCCTCCTTCATAAGCTACCTGCGCAAGCGCAAGATCGGCGAGCGCACGGACAAGACCGATTCGGCCGTGCTTGCGACCCTCCACAAGGACAAGGCCGACACGCCCACCATGGGAGGGGCGCTCATCGTCTTCTCGTCGGTGGTTTCGTCCTTCCTGTGGGCCGACCCTCTCAACTTCTACGTGCTTATCGGCAACCTTTGCATCATCTACCTCTGTCTCGTCGGCTACGTCGATGACAACATCAAGCTGACGGATCCGTCGAAGAAGGGCCTTACCGCGCGGATGAAATTCACTGCGCAGGTAATGCTTGCCCTCGTCGTAGCGGCCAGCCTGATCAAGTTCTACAGGAGTAACGAACTGCCCTGGGGGTCGCTGCTGCAGTTGCCGTTCCTGTCCATCAGGAAGGCGGCGGTGATCATGCCCTGGCTGATCTTCGTCCCGTTCGTGGTAGCGGTTATAGTCGGCACGTCGAACGCGGTAAATCTCACGGACGGCCTCGACGGCCTCGCCCCCGGCTGCATGGTTATGGTCGCATCATGTTTTGCGATATTGTCTTACGTTTCGGGAAACGCGATGTTCTCGGACTATCTTCTCGTGCAGTACGTGCCCGGGGCGGGGGAATTGGCGGTGTTTTGCGCGGCGCTTGCAGGGGCGACAATGGGCTTCCTATGGTTCAACTGCCACCCCGCGCAGGTGTTCATGGGGGATACGGGTTCATTGCCTCTCGGCGGCGCGATAGGCTTCGTGGCAATCGCCATAAAGCAGGAGTTGCTCCTTGTCATCGCGGGGGGCATCTTCGTTGCCGAGGCCCTGAGCGTGATAATCCAAGTCACTAACTACAAACTCACGAAGCGGCGGGTGTTCCGCTGCGCGCCGCTGCACCATCATTTCCAGTTCATGGGGTGGGCGGAGAGCAAGGTCACGACTCGGTTCTGGATAATCGCCGCCATCCTGGCGGCGTTTGGCCTTGCCACACTCAAACTCAGATAGGAGCCGCCATTGACGACACATGACGACGCCCTGAGCACGAAGCTTCTGGACGCTGCAGGCAGCATGCCGGGGATTCGCAGGGACGAAGCGGACAAGGCGGTTCTCGTTGCCGTGCTGACCGCGCTTCTTGGAATCGGCGCGGTCATGGTGTACTCCACGATGACGCGAGGCGACCAGTCGCTTCTGGGGTGGCAGTTCGTCAGGCAAATCCTCTACATGATAGTCGGCGCATGCATGGCGGTTATCCTTGCCAAGATCGACTATCGCTTCCTGATCCGTTACCACAGGGTGCTCCTGATCGCATCGCTGGTGCTTCTTGTGCTTGTGCTTGTGCCCGGCGTGGGGGCCAGGATCAACGGCGCGCGCAGGTGGTTTCGCATCGGCACAATCAGTTTCCAGCCTTCTGAGATGGCGAAGTTCGCCGTTGTTATATTCCTGGCCGGCTATATCGCCCAGAAGCGCGACCAGATAAGGGAGTTCAAGATAGGGCTGCTTCCCGCTTTGTGCGTGGTCGGCGTCACGTGCGCGCTGGTGGTAAAGGAGCCGGATCTCGGAACGACGGCTCTCATCGCGGCGGTTTCGTGGGTGATGCTCTTTATAGGCGGCGCTCGGCTTATCTACGTCGTCGTACTGCCAATCATCGCATCGCCGGCGGCGCTATTGGTCCTGCATCACTTCCCGCATGCGTGGAAGAGAGTCGTCTTCTGGCTGCACCCGGAATTGGCGCCAAAAGGTGCAGGATACCATGTCATCCAATCGCTCATCGCAGTCGGCTCCGGAGGCATTTCGGGAGTGGGCATGGGCGCATCGAGCCAGAAGCTCATGTTCCTCCCCGAGTCGTCAAGCGACTTCGTATTCGCGATCCTTGCCGAAGAGATGGGGCTTTTCGGCGTCTCCATCGTAATCGCGCTCTATCTCGCGTTCATCCTCGTGGGAGTGACGATCGCGCGGCGCGCAAGCGACATGGGCGGCAGGCTTCTTGCCGCCGGCATCACGTCAATTGTGGCGATCCAGGCGGTCATAAACATATGCGTGGTTACACAGGTCCTGCCGACCAAGGGAATCGCGCTGCCGTTCATCTCGGCTGGGGGCTCCGCCGTGGTCTTCATGATCGCGGGCACGGGAATCCTCTACAGCGTGGCGGCGCACAGGGATCCCTCGGCCGATAACTGACAGGTGGGATGATGCTCGTCGTATTCGCTGGAGGGGGGACGGGGGGGCACCTCTATCCCGGCATCGCCGTGGCAAGGGCCCTCGTGCGCCTCGCGCCGGACACCCGGTTCGAATTCTGGGGCTCGGGCCGCCCGCTCGAGACGGAGATCTGCCGCAAAGAAGGCGTCACGTGCCAGGTGCTTTCCGCGGCCCCTATGCCGCGCGACCTGTCTGCGATGTTTCGCTTCGCGAAGTCCCTTCTGACCGGATATTTCGAGGCCAAGCGCCTCATCAGATCCCGCCACGTCTCAGTGGTCGTCGGGCTCGGCGGCTACTCATCGTTTATGCCTGTCTATGCCGCGACAAGGCTCGACCTGCCTACGCTCATACTTGAGCAGAATGCCGTTCCCGGCAAGGCGAATGGCTTTCTCGCAACGCGGGTATCGCTTGTCTGCCTTACGTGGCAGGCATCGCTCAAGCACATGCCGGGCGGCGCCAACTCCATAGTGACGGGAAACCCGCTCAGGCAGCCGATCATAGAAGCGGCGAAGGCGTTCGCTTACGGCCCATCGAGGGGGATCCTTATCCTCGGCGGATCGACGGGAGCCATGGGCCTGAATAGCATGGTGATCGAGGTGCTGCCGAAGCTTGCAGCCCTTGGGCGCGCCATAACGCATCAGACCGGCTCGCAGGACTTCGAGAGGGTGTCGGCGGCGTACAGGACTGCGGGCATCCGGGCGGACGTAAGGCCCTTTATCGACGATATGCCGGCTGCGTACGCCAACGCCGCGCTTGTCATCGCGCGCGCTGGGGGGACAACGCTTTCTGAATTGGCGCTTTTCGGCCTGCCCTCAATCCTTGTGCCGTACCCGCATCACAAGGACTACCACCAGATGGCTAACGCGCGGGTATTTGCGGAAAACTACGCAGCCGAGATAATCGAAGAAGGGGTCGGCGCCGGCGAAGGCCTGGCGATCATGGCCAAGAACCTTCTATCCGACGCGGCGCTCCTGAACACGGTCCACGCGGCGGCGCTCGCCATCGGAAAACCGGACGCCGCCGAAGAGATAGCGTCCAGAATACTTTCTTTTGCCGATAAAGGCTGAGGCGCCCTGATATCCGTAAGGCTGAAACTGTTTGGTGAAGTGATTGGTGGTTGAGAAAGGGTTGGCGTACTGTGGCCTTTCCAGCTAAGGCTGTACACCTTGTAGGTATAGGCGGCGTCGGAATGTCCGGCATCGCGCGCATGCTTCTCATGGAAAACGTCCGGGTCTCGGGCTCGGACATGCGAAACGGGGAAGTGGTCAACCTCCTCAAGAAGATGGGCGCGACCGTCAAGGTCGGTCACGCCGCGGCCAATATCCCCGACGGTACCGAGCTTGTGGTCATCTCGGCCGCGATTAAGGAGACCAACGAGGAGTTTATCGAAGCTCGCCGCCGGGGGATAGAGATCATCAAGTACGCCAAGGCCCTCGGACTTCTCATGGCCGCCCAGAAGGGCGTTGCCATAAGCGGCACGCACGGCAAGACCACAACGACCGCAATGATCTCCATGATCCTCACCGCCGCAGGGCATGACCCTTCGTTTGTCGTCGGCGGATACGTTCCGGACCTCGGGACCTCGTCGCGCGAAGGCAAGAACGGCATCTTCGTGGCCGAGGCGTGCGAGTACGACCGCTCATTCCTCAACCTCCGGCCTCGCGTCGCAATCATCACCAATATCGAAGAAGACCACCTTGACTACTATAAGGATCTTGCCGAGATCGTGTCGGCGTTCAAGGAGTTTGCGGGGCTTCTGCCGAAAGACGGCCTCCTCATTGTCAACGCGCATGACCGCAACGCCCTCAACGTCGCGGAAACGGCGCACGCCCGGGTCGAGACCTATGGGTCGAGAATCCCCGCCGACTGGCGCGCCGAGAACCTGAGCGCGACAAGAGGCAAGTTCACGTTCGACGTCATAGGCAGGGGCCTGCCCCATGGCGGTATCACCCTCGCCATTCCCGGAGTGCACAACGTACTGAACGCGCTTGCCGCGACCGCGGCCACACGCGCTCTCGGCGTCGATTTCGACGTCATACACAATGCCCTTGCGTCGTTCCACGGAGCGGCGAGGCGTTTCCAACTGGTCGGCGAGGCGCAGGGCGTCACGATCATCGACGACTACGCGCACCACCCGACCGAGATTCAAGTAACGCTCAAGGCCGCGCGCGACTTCTTCCGCGGCGGGCGGCTGTGGGTGGTGTTCCAGCCCCACCAGTATTCGCGCACGCGCTTCTTCCTCAAGGACTTCGCCCGCTCGTTCTCGCAGGCGGACAAGGTCATCGTCCCGGACATCTACTTCGTTCGAGACAGCGACCAGGAGCGTTCTACCGTCAACGCGACCGACCTCGTGCGCGAGCTCGTGGGCCTCGGATACGACGCGGAATACATACCCGAATGGAACGCGATTGTCGAGCGCATCACGCGTGAAGCGGAGCGCGGCGACGTCGTGATAACGATGGGTGCCGGAAATGTTGACGAAGTGGGCCGTGCCCTCCTTGAAAAGCTTCGCTGATATCGCCACCGAGCGTGCAGAGCTCGCCCGGCTGACCACCTTCGGGATAGGCGGTCCGGCGGACATGCTCGTTGAGCCGCGCAACCTGGACGAGCTCGGCCGCGTCATGGTTACGCTGAAGGAAGCATGCCTGCCGTGGCGCATCCTCGGCGGTGGCTCCAATCTGCTCATTTCCGACGACGGCGTGCGCGGTGCGGTAATTCGCCTGTGCGGCGACTTTGCCGCCCTCGAATTCGACGGCGCCCGCGTAACTGCCGGCGCGGCGGCGCCGCTTGCACGCCTTGTGGACGAATGCGCGAAAAGGGGCCTTTCGGGCGTTGAGGGCCTCGTGGGAATTCCCGGCACCGTAGGCGGCGCGCTCGTTATGAATGCCGGCGGGCGCTGGGGGCGCATCGGAAACGTTGTAGAATCCATCAACGTGCTCTCCCAAAGCGCTTTGGGCGGCGTGCGCGTCTTGAGCAGACACGACGCAGGCTTCGCATACAGGCATTCAGCACTCGGCAGCGAAGTGATCCTCGGCGTTGCCCTTGCGCTCTGTCCGGTGGACGCCGCAACCGTGGCGGAAACGACAAGAGGCTACCTCGACGAAAAGCGGCGGACGCAGGACCTCGGCTCTCGAAGCGCCGGGTGCGCTTTCAAGAATCCTCCCATCGGACCGTCGGCGGGAGCGCTTATAGACACGGCGGGCATGAAAGGCGCCTGCGTCGGCGGCGCCAGAGTAAGCAGCCTCCACGCGAACTTCATCATTAACGCCGGGTCCGCGACGGCGCGGGACGTGAGCGCGCTCATAAAGCTGATTCAGGCAAAGGTCTTGGAGCATTCGGGCGTTGCCCTGGAGCTCGAAGTTCAGTTGTGGTAAAGCCCTGGCTGGGGGCGTCCGATAGACACTATTGATCTTTGTGCTGCCAATGCAGCAGATTGTGTGGCACTGGTGGCTTGCCCACCAGTGATAAACGCTCTGATCCGCCGTCGGCGGATCACCTTATGTTTCTTTGGCTCCGCAAAGATCAATAGGAGCCTGTTTCAGCAGGCTCTACGGGCATATTGGCATTGGGGAATGACATGGAAAAAGACAAGCGCATGTACGTCGCCGTCCTGATGGGCGGCGTTTCCAGCGAGCGGGAAGTGAGCCTCCATTCCGGCCAGGGCGTGGCCGACGCCTTGCGAAGGATCGGTTTCGACGTCTTTGAGGCGGCCGTGGACGACGCCAGCCTTGCATGCATAGAGGGGCTCGACCTCGACGCGGCGTTCATAGCGCTGCACGGCGCGTTCGGCGAGGACGGGCGGGTGCAGGCGCTGCTGGAAGAGGCCGGCATACCGTATGTCGGTTCGGGTCCCGAGGCGAGCCGGCTGGCGCTGGATAAGATTGCCACCAAACGCATGTTCACCCAGGTCGGTATCCCGACACCGCAATATGTGTCGCTTGACGAAGAGCCTGATACCGGGGAGACGTTCGCGATATTCGCCGGCCTCGGGCCTCGCGTGGTCATAAAGCCGGCATGTCAGGGGTCAAGCATCGGCGTCTCGATTGTGGACGAACAAGGCTTCACGGAGGGCGTCGAGAAGGCGCTCAAGTACGACGGCCGCATCGTGGTCGAACGCTTCATCAAGGGACGCGAGCTCACGGTGGGCATACTCGGCGACCGCGCGCTGCCGATAATCGAGCTCAAGCCTCATCGCGAGTTCTTCGACTACACTGCGAAGTACCAGTACGGCGAAACCGACTATATCATCAATCCCGAATTGCCCAAGGGCGTCGCCGTGAAGGCGCAGCAATACGCGCTTGACGCGTTCCACTGCCTCGGCTGCCGCGACATCAGCCGCGTGGACCTGATGCTGTCGGAAAAGGGCGAGCTCCTGGTGCTCGAAGTCAATACGATTCCGGGCTTCACGGAGACGAGCCTCGTGCCCAAGGCCGCTGCGGCTATCGGGATATCGTTCCCGTCGCTGTGCAAGAAACTCGTGGAGTTTGCGGTCGAGAGAGCTGGTGCGGCAAACTCCCTCTGAATAGTGAGACTTTTCTTATTGACGTTTGTGCTGTTGATGCAGCAGCTTATGTGCCACTGGCGGCTCGTCCGCCGGCAATTGCGTAGGGGCGACTCGGTGAGTCGCCCACCGTCACGATCCGCCGTGGGCGGATCACCTTATGAGTTTGCTTGGCTCCGCGCGAACTGACAGGAGATTGCAGGATGGCCGGAAAGAACAAATCGAAGGGCGCGAGCGGCTTCTTCCTCCTGAACGCCGATTTCTGGTCGCACACGTTCTTCAAGGTCCTCATCGCGGCCCTTGTCGTCGCCGGCGGGTGGATGTGTATTGAGATCGCACGCAATCACGCGATAAAACTCTCCGACTTCCAGGTCTCGCCCTCTAACCTCAAGATCCTTTCAAAACCCTCCTGGGTGCACGGGCCCATCGAGAAACAGGTGGCGGTGATCCCCGCGAAGGAGGAGCGCATAAGCCTTCTCGACCGAAAGGCCACCGAGAAGGTTGCGGACGATTTGAGGGCCAACCCGTGGGTGAAGGATGTGAAGTCGGTCGTGCGGCAGTTCCCGGACCGGATCCGCGCGAAGGTCGAGCTGCGCCAACCGGCGGCTTACGTCCTGCGCAACGGCAAGTATTATATCGTTGACTCGACGGGCTACCGAGTGCCCGGCGAATACTCGAGCCCGTCGGAGCCGGGACTCGACCTCCTGCTCATCGTGTACGTCAGAAGCATGCCTCCTGCCGAAGGCGCCGTCTGGGACGATCCTGCGGTCGTCGAAGGCGCCAAGGTGGCGGCGTTCCTCAGCAAGTACGATGACGTTGTCAAGGCGGCAAAGATAAGCGCCATCGACACCTCTAACATCGGCGGCCGCAGGACCCCGCGCGAGCCGGAGATAACGCTCATAACCGTGGACCAGACGAAGATCTTCTGGGGCAGGGGCATCGATACCCCCATCGCCAAAGAATTGCGTCCGGAAAGCAAGATCGCCAACCTCAAGGCGGTCATCGCGCGCGAGGGAGAACTCACCGAGAAGGAATACGTGGACATCCGGTTTCAGAACCCGGTATTCCGCGACAGGAAGTACTACTTGGGCGCGCTGTAACCGGAGCCGCTCCGAAATGCGTGGCCTTCGGTTCCTCGTACCGTAATTGGATGAAAGGCTGCCCGGCCTGGTTAAGATAGTTGATTGGTGGTGTCAACTAACACTAACGTAGGAGGGCAGCCGATGGGTACAAGTGTAGC
>Ga0315282_10000360_pt1 | contig 91851 bp, 72 predicted proteins | sample YL17G07_20_MG_FD_203693 | JGI IMG/M metagenome (GOLD analysis project Ga0315282, IMG submission 203693) | Sediment microbial communities from Yellowstone Lake, YNP, Wyoming, USA - YL17G07_20 | ecosystem: Environmental > Aquatic > Freshwater > Lake > Sediment | place: USA: Wyoming | collected...
GCGGGCGTTCAGTCAACAAGGTTTAACGGCATGTGGCAGGTCATGGCCGGACGCGGCTATGTCGTCTTTGCGCCCAATTTCCGCGGGAGCGACGGATACGGAAGAAAACATATCGAAGCCAATGTCGGGAAATGGGGCGTGGTCGACTTCCAGGACATCATGACCGGGGTCGACAGCGTGATCGCCAAAGGCATCGCCGATCCGGACCGCCTCGGAGTCGAGGGCTGGAGCTACGGCGGCTATATGTCGAACTTCATCAACACCCACAGCGATCGCTTCAAGGCGGCCGTACCCGGGGCGGGCATGTCGAACATGATCAGCTTCTTCGGAACCACGGATATTCAGCGCTTCACCGTTTACTACATGACCGGCAGACCGTGGGAAGCCGTCGAGGTCTACCATCGCAGCTCACCCATAACAAATGTAACGAAAGCCAAGGCTGCGACGCTCATTTTGCACGGGGAGGCGGACCGCAGGGTTCCGATCGAGCAGGGTGAGCAGATGTACATGGCTCTGAAGAAAAATGGCGTGGAGACGGAAATGGTGCGCTATCCACGCGAGCCGCACGGCTTCCAAGAGCCGAACCACCAAATCGATCGGATCCAGCGAACGCTCGACTGGCTCGACCGATTCTTGAAGAAGTAGCTCTCTTTGATTCTATGGCACGGGCCAATATTGCCTTGTTTTTCAGTAGTTGGATTATTTGAGCGATTTTCTTTTTACGACTTCAGCCTGTCCATCAGCGCTTTGAATCTTGGCTGCTGCCGAAGCGGATCGAGGTTGCTGTCGTGCTCGTACCACCCCTTTTGAGTAAGGCCGAGCGCGACGGATCGCTCCAGACAATCGAGTGCCTCGTCGATTTCGCCCGCGAGGGAGTAAATGCACCCCAGGTTATAGAGGATCATAGGCTCCTCGGGCGCGATGTCTCGCGCTCGGCGGGCCCATTCAAGGCCCCTTTCCCGCTCCCCGAGAGCAACAAGTCCGTTGGCGCCCATATAAAGGGCGCGGGCATCGTCGGGATGAAGCTCGATGCGTTCCTCGGCAAGGGCGACGCCGCGGCGGCGGGAGGCGCGCGCCTCCTCCGGACGTCCCAGGTCGTCATAAATCTGCGCCACAAGCAGCGGAGATTGGAAGTCGTCGGGGCGAACCCTGCTCGCCTCCTCGAATAATCGCGCTGCCTTAAGATCCCCGCGGCCAAAAGCATGGCGCGCGTAGAAATACCAAGCTTCGAAGAGCTTGGGATCAAGCCGAATAGCAGCCTCGAATCCGCGCTCTGCCTCCTCGACGTGGCCGCCGATGGACATGGCCAGAGCGTGGGACGCCTGAGCTTGGGCCGAGTCGGGAGCCAATTCGATGGCCCGACGGCTTGCGGATTCGGCTTTCTGGCGCGCCGATTCCTTGCGATCGGAGTAGAGATAAATGTACGACCAGCAGTCGGCGAGCCCGGCATAAGCCAGGGCGTATCCCGGGTCCAGCTCGGTCGCCCGTGAGAAGAGCTGGAGCGCGAACTCAATGTCGCGCTTCCCATATTGGTAATAGAAGCTCCGCCCCCGCAAGTAGAAGTCGTAGGCTTGAACGAGATGGGTCGGCGCCTTTTGCAGCACCCCTCTCTCCTGCGGGCTCAGCGAAACCTGGAGCTCGTGGACGATGTTTCTCGCAATCTCCTCTTGAATCTCGAAGACGTTCCGTAGCTCACGGTCGAATTGTTCTCCCCAGAGATGATACCCGTCAGAGACATTAATAAGCTGGGCGGTGATGCGCAGCCGATTATCCGCTTTCCTGACACTGCCTTCAAGCGCTGTCTCCACATTGAGTTTCTTGCCAATCTCACGAATATCTAACTTCTTGTCTTTAAACGAAAAAGCTGAGGTTCTGGCAACAACATGGAGGTCTTTGATCTGTGACAGCAAATTGATGAGCTCTTCTGACATGCCATCGCAGAAATACTCCTGATCTTTCTGGGGGCTTAAGTCTACGAAAGGAAGCACGACAATAGATTTTTCAGGCTTCAGCGCGGATGACTTTGATACCTCGACTTCCTTTTTCCCCGATTCAGATATGCGCGCCGCCCACTGCAAAGACTTAAAAACTATCCAGGCGATACCGAGACAAAGCGCAATAATCTCTATCAGTAACTTCTTTCCAGAAACACCTGTTATATGAAAAATTAGGTTCAAATCTATCGTTAAAGTAGCGAGGACAATCAAAGGAACCAAGAGAACTTCAACTTTAATTCGTGCCTGCCTCTTTTCTTCGCTCCGGAACCAGCGCCAGAAGATGACGCAAATGAGAGCCCCAAGCAGGGTGAAGAATGCGACATCGATCCATTTCTCGTGGATATGATAGTGAGCGACTAAAAGGCGGTCGACAAACTCTAGAATTAGCCATCCGCCGGCGATGAAGGCCGCTAGAGTCTCAATGATCCGCCGTTTTTTTAGTTTAGTCAGAAATGCTTTAAAAAATGACCTCTGTCCCTTCCCGGGAAGAGCATCATTCCTTTTTGAAGAACTCATTCTCTCCGTTTTAACCTGGAGGCCTTAGATATTCGGGGCATAAAGGTATCAATAATAGGCAAAAGAGTCAAATCTAATGGCAAATTCTTCGGTCTGGGCATACATTTTTAACCTTCACATTCAACAATCCCAGGGTCAGGTCTAGACATCTGACAAATATTCCGCGGCATGCATCCGAATTTCACAATTCGTTACGTGTTACCGAATTTTTAAAATTGTCAGATGTCTAGATCTGCCCCCTCATCCTTTACTTCATTTGACAGCCGCGAACCGCAGGTTCTATAATTCGTCGGGAAAGCCAAAGTTTTCCTCAGAGGTGTCGAGATGAAGAAAATTTATAAGAAAATTTTTTTTGCCGTGACGGTCATAGCCGCCCTGGGATTTATCCCTATGTCCCCGCTCCTCGCTCAGGATTCTTCACAAGCCGAAAGCACCGAGCTGCGCTACCTGCGTCAGCAGTTCGAAGCGCTCAATCACCGACTGGACATGTTGGAAAAGGAAGTCGACGATGTGACCTGGTTTGAGAGGGTCGGCGATGTGGCCTATGTGGACAAAGTGCGCATCGTCGGCCCGCCGCGCTGGAAGGAACCAAACCCCACGGCTCAGGGTGCTGGAAATCCCATTAAATTCTATACCTATGTCTTCATCCCCAGGGACGTGGACCGGTCGAAAAAATATCCCCTGCTCGTCCTGCCCCACGGAGGGTCTCACGCCAACTTTGACACATACCACACCCACTTCATCCGGGAAATGGTCGCCCAGGGGTACGTGGTCGTGGCGCCGGACTTCCGGGGGAGCACCGGCTACGGAAGCGGGATGTACAGGCTCGTCGATTACGGCGGATTGGAGAACGAGGATGTCTATGCCTCCCGCAATTTCATGGTGGAAAATTACGAGATCGTGGACAAAGACAGGGTCGGCATCATCGGCTGGAGCCACGGGGGACTCATCGCCTTGATGAATGTCTTCGACCATCCCGAAGGATACAAAGTGGCTTTTGCCGGCGTGCCGGTCAGCGACCTTGTCGCGCGGATGGGATACAAAGATCAGGAGTACAGGGACGAGTTTGAGGCAAAATACAGTATCGGCAAGACGGCGGCAGACGACGTCAAGGAGTACCTCCGCCGCTCGCCCATATCTCATGTTGACAAGCTTCGGACGCCGCTTCTTATACACACCAACACCAACGACGAGGACGTCAACGTGCTCGAGGTAGAGCATCTCATTCAAGCGTTGAAAGCGGCGGGCAAAAATTTCGAATATGAAATCTTCAAGGAGGCGCCCGGAGGCCACTCCTTCGACAGGCTTGACACCATGAACGCCAAAAAAATCCGGCTGAAGATTTACGACTTCCTGGCCCGCTACCTGAATCCTCCTAAGCCGTTCAAGTCTTTGGAGGCCCTCCAAAAAGCGGGTTATAGGGATTAGGACAGGGATTAACTGCTGTCAATATATTTGATGGGAATGCCAATCTATATAATCCAAGTTGAGTATGATGCTTCCGGGGTCGTCGGGACTGTCCCCGCTTCCCCCGGCCGGCGTTGAGCCCCGCGGGTTCTCGCTTGAGGATATCCTATTCGAGACTTTTTTTACGGAGCCAGGCACAGCGTATGGTTCGATGAGCATCCCGGAATTGAAGAGACATCGATGCTTCTCTGCTTACAGCCGGAGCTAGTGCACATAGAACGAGCCGAGAAACCCAGGATCCAGTTCTGCGCAAAAGTCCAGGAGGCTTTTGCAGCTCCTAAAGCAATTTCCCCAGCTTGGAGTGGTTTTGAGCGGTCTACTGGCCGTTCCGGAGGAGACCAAGAAGGGCGGAAGCAGCCGCGACATTTCGAGCAACGGCATTTGGTCCCTGGGAGACCCCAAGAGCGCTACGCGGGAAATCGGCGAGAAAATCATCAAACGGCAGCTTGAGAACGCGGTTAATTTCATCCAGGCCTGGAAGCAGGCGAAAAAATGATATATAGGGCAAAAAAATCACGTTTTAATAAATAATAATGTAATTTTTTCAGAACACATGTCTGCAAATCACACAGGTTTAATACTCTTCATTGCTTTACCACCGTCCGTTCCGAAGCCGTTATCCAGATACGTTATTTCTCTTATAAGCCATCCGATGTGAAACTCAACAAGACGATCCAGTGGCTGGAATTGCCTGTAATCCTGCATGTCGTTCCGTTCAATAGGGGAAAAATCCGACCCAATCTCCAGCTGGGAGGGTACGGAGCTGTGATTGTCCATGGCGACGATTATTTGGAATCCAAAGATCAAGGTCACACCGAGGATATCAAGGACGAACTCAAACGGTTCCACGCCGGATTCCTGGTCGGGGCCGGGATCGATCTCGACCTTGGCCGCATTCCTGTGTATCTGTCCGGCTTGTGGCGGATTGCCCTCCTCCCGCTGGCGACCAATTATCTCCAGCAAGACATTAAATCGACCGGTTTCATAGTCAGCCTTGGCTTCGGGCTCTGGAATCCCGGAGACCGCGCTCGATAAGGATTTGCTTATCCGCCTTGCACTTTTTTCGAATCATTTGGTAGAATCAAATAACCATTTTAGGATTAGGCATGGACAGTGGCGAATTCTAGCACTTTTATTGGCCGGCGTCAGTTATTTCGATGTCGCTCCCGACCTCAGAAGTACAGAGGAGAACGAGGCGCGATGGCTGGCATCAGATCTCAGGCCACTTTTTGAGCTTCATCCAGGATCTTAGCCGATGAAAAGTGACGTCAGAGTAGAAGCCATACGCGAGGGAATCAAAAGTCTCAATGTGGACGCAGGGGGCTTCCCCTTGCATGGCCGGAGGATTTTCGTTTTCGGCCTGGGGCTGTGGGCGACGGATATTATATTCTTGTCATCTCTCCTATTTTTCAGCGTCATCACGATCCTATTCAACGCCCAGATCCCGGGGACCTGGACGCAGGTCCTAAAAAACATGATCGTGGGTCTTGTTTATCTCGGAACCATCCATCTCCATCAGCAGACGTCCAGCCGTGCGCTTAGGTTTTGGATCCGAATGACCTCCGCGCAGCTGATGTTCGCCTACGTTTTCCCCTTGATCACACCCTTGCAGTTGATCATCTCCAAGAACTGGAACGACCCCGTCATCCTCAACCTGGAGCAGGCCGTTTTCGGCGTCCAGCCCACGATCTGGATCCAAAAGTTCATCTCGCCGGCGCTCACAGAATGGATGATGTTTTCCTACGTCATGTACCTGCCTCTCTATCCGATCCTCTGCGGCATCCTCTACTTCAAGCACAGCGAACTTCATATGGAAGACTTTGTCTTCAAGCTGGCCTTCGCCAATCTTCTCTGCGATCTGGGTTTTATTCTCTACCCTGTGGCCGGACCGTTCTATAAGATCGCGAACCGATTCACCGTTCCCTTGAAAGGCTATTTTTTCACGTTCGTGGGTGAGTATATTAGGATTCATTTCCAAGGCATCGGCGCCAGCATCCCAAGCCCGCACTGCGCCATATCCACCATCATGTGGATAACGGCCTACAGATATCACCGGCCGACGTTTTATATGATATCTCCGATCATCCTCTCGATTTATGTCTCGGCCTTTTACAGCCGGTATCACTATCTCTCAGATGTCCTCTTTGGAATTTTAGCCGGTGTGGCTACATTGATCGTCGTCCCGTTTCTGATGAAGTCATGGAACATCCGGGCCGACCGGCGGGTGTCATAGAGGCTGAAGGGCATGGGGCCGACAGAAATCCAGGCTGATGGCGATCAGGAAGAGTCAGATGTTTTTCGTCACGTCGCCACCGGATCTATTTACTCGGGACGATGATTCGTCAGGATCGCTAAGTGCGATTTGACCCGTCCGACCAATCCGACGATATCCATTTCTTCGAAACATCGGACGGTCCGGCACGTCTTATGCATCTTATTTAAACAGGTGATATTCCGACAAGGGCTCCCGGCCGTGTATGTCCATGACGGAGCGTCCTGATTGGCCGGCAGGAATCCATGCTGGAATGAATCGTAGCCCGACATCCGAGCAGGTGTCCCCCCGAAGCAGGCCACGACGGCCGTTCGGTTGCGGAAAGCGAAGTCTCGGTCGAAGGGAAAACGCCTGGCAGCAGCCAAATGCAGAGGGCCCGAATCGCCGGAGATGAACACGTCGCACATATCGATGATCGCCGCGTACACCTCGAGCGGGACATCGGGCGGGATGATGCTCACTCGCGAACGAAGGTCCGGAGGAAGGGATGCACGCAACCGGTCTCCGATCCCCACGACCGTGTGACCGCTGTTCAACAGGATCGAAACGTCGAGTGCGGCAAGCCGCTCCAGGAGGGCGAATTGATCCTCGAACGGAATGCGCGTATAGGGGGAAGCGCCATCCGGGTTGCACAGCACTATGGGACGCCCAGACGATAAGCCCGCGTCGGAAGCGAACTGCCGCGCCCGATCCCGGGCCGCCGCGCGGAGAGTCAATCGAACACCCCGGAAGCGCTCATTCCGCCGGGGCGGGATGAAAAAGGAAAGCAGTTCCCGGACAAACCAGTAATCATGATAGATGAAATGGTTAATCCGAGACGGATCTTGTTCGTTTTTGACGATCTCCGGAGACCGGCTCATGATGTTGAAAATTTTCTGCCCGTCGGACACGACATCCTTGTCCTTGATGAACGGACAGAAGTTCCAACACACGTCGTACTTCTCCCGACGCACTAAATCGCGCAAGGCTTGGAGATTGTCCCGCGAAATGAAGAATCCGTTCGAGAAAAACGGCAAGACCCGAGTGGCCTCGGGATTCCCCTCGATCAAAGGAAAAGCCGTTTTATTGACGACATAATCGATATGCGCCTCGGGAAAGAAGTCCCGCAAGGCCGTGACCGCCGCCTGGGTCATGACCGCATCGCCGATGTGGATATCGGGGATGACGAGAAAGCGGCGGAAGGACCGGATATTCCCCATGATCTTTTGGTTGCGGTGATTCAAGACCGTGGAGAGGAGGGAATTCCCAACGAGCGGCCGAAAGACCGAATCGAGCAAAATGGATCCCAGCCTGGGAAAACGGAGTGTCACTCGGCTGGTTCCGTCAAACAAAACTTGCTGAAAACGACTTTTATTAGAGAGAGATATGTCCTTTTTTGGGCTACATTCTTTCAAAATTGCTTCTTCCGCAGCCCTGAAATTAGGGCTATTCTTTAAATTCATTATATCTCTCGACGAATCTTCCTTTTAATCCATAATTGGACAACCCATGATTCGGTCTCTTTGCACGATCCGGGCAAGACATTCCACTATCGACAAGTTCAAATCATAAAAAATAATCGGCGAGGCCTCGGCCGCCATCCAGGCGACCCCGGTCAAGACATGGGACGCCGGCTTCTCGGCTACAAAGGCCAACTTCAGGTGATCGATGATTCGATCGTCAGGTCGTCTCAATTGCTTTGAGGACGTCGTAGGCCAGGCGAAGCGCCCGCAGGCCCTCCTCCCCGCTCACCTTGCCCGGCTTGCCTTCGGCCTGGCAGCGGAGAAAATTCTCAAGCTCTTTCTTGAGCGGCTCTTCCTTCTTGATTTTCAGGGTCTTGATGTCCGTCTGCCGGCCGCTCAAGGGGAAGACCTTCACTTCCTGGTCGATATAATCAATCGAATAATAGGATGTCGGCTCGAAGATGCGCAGCTTCCGGACTTTCCCCTGATGAACGCGGCTGGCCGTGAGCGTGGCCACGCATCCCCCTTTAAATTCCAGCCGGGCGTTGGCGATATCGACCTTCTCGGAGAGAACATGGATGCCCGAGGAGCGGATGACCCCCACGTCGTCTTTAATGAGCGCCAGAATGATGTCCAAGTCATGGATCATCAGGTCGAGGACGACATCGACATCCAAGGAGCGTGCAGAAAACGAACCCAGCCTTTGGACCTCGATGAATTTCGGGTCGGAAATCATGTTCTCCACGGCTTCCACGGCCGGATTGAACCGCTCCAGGTGGCCGACCTGAAGAACAAGCCCGTTTTTCCTGGACGCTTCCACGAGCTGCTCGGCCTGCTCGACGGTCTCGGTGATGGGCTTTTCCACGAGGACGTGCTTGCCGTGCTGGAGCAGGTTCATGGAAACATGAAAATGCTCGCTGGTCGGCGTGGCCACGATGCCGGCGTCGATTTCATCCAGCATGTCCTCGTAATTCTGGTAATATGTGACGCCGTGGCGGTTGCCGATTTCAAGCGCTTTTTTGAAATCGACATCGGCCACGGCCTGGAGCTCGGCTTCCTCCAAATAGGAGATGATCCGGGCGTGCTGCATACCCAGATAGCCGACTCCGATGATTCCGACTTTAACTTTATCCATCTTTTATGGCTTCCTTGAAACTACGGCGATGCCGTTGGCGTCCGCCAGAGCCAGCGCCTCTTCTTTCTGGAAAAATGAGACCTTTAGCGCCTCAATGCACAAAGCCGCGGCACGGACCCGGACCAGGTTCCACATCGTTTCTAAGCCGACGGCCGGGACGTCGATCCGCATATCCTGATGGGCGCGGCTGACCTTCACGACGACGATGCCTTCGCCGGCCAAACGGCCGCTCCGTTTGATGGCTTCGTCCGTCCCCTCCATGCCTTCCGCCGCTAAGATAGCCTTATTTTTTACAATGAGGGTTTGTCCGATATCAAGGTCGGCGAGAGCCTTCGCTTTGCTCCAGGCAAAGTCGATATCCTCCATGACTTCCGGGGACGGCGCCGCTTTGGTCATCACGCCTTCGCTACAGAAGAAAGGCGCCAGCAAAAATGTCGGGTCACTAACGGCGATGCCCTGGCCTCCCAGGTAATCGATCAATGATTTAAGGAGCGAAGTCGGAGTTTTGTCCTTGACCTGGGCCACCAATTGTTTCAAGGCTTCATCAAAATGTTCCCTCTTATAAACAGTGCGGGGATCGATTTTGCCGACCATGATGACTTCCCGGATACCCTGACTCTTAAAAAAGCTGACCATCTTTTCAAGTTCAGCAGAGCCAATCCATTCAAAGACCTCGGCCCGGCTTTTGAGGTCCGGAACGGCTTCGCTTCGCAGGCCGGCCACAACACAAGAAAATCCCAGCCTTTTAGCTTCTTCGAGGGCCAGAAGAGGAAACTCTCCCGAGCCGGCGATTATCCCAATTCGGCTTCCCATTGGTCCGTGGTCTTTTTGACGATCCCACGCTTTGAGGCCAGCACAAAGCGAATGATTTCGTCGCGGTCCTCGCCCGGAGGAAACTGGGCCTGAATTTTTTCCAGAGCCTGGGCCGTGTTCAGGTCCGAAAAAAACAACAATTTAAACATGCCCTTCAAGGCAGCAATTCGGTCTTTCGAAAACCCGTTTCGCCGCAGGCCGATGACGTTCAGTCCATAAACATAGATCGGCCGCTGTCCAGCCACCCGGGAAAACGGAAGGACGTCCTGGGTAATCATCGACCCTCCGCCGATGAAAGCGTATCGTCCTACCCGGCAGAACTGGTGCACCCCGCTCAAGGCGCCGACCGTTGCCCAGTCTTCGACCATCGCATGCCCGCCCAGGGTCGCGCCGTGGAGGAAAGTCGTTTGGCTGCTTACCTGGCAGTCGTGGGCGACATGCGAATAAGCCATGAAATAATTGTCGCTGCCGATAAGCGTCAGCCCTCCCCCTTTGGTTGTTCCCCGGTGAATGGTTATGAATTCGCGGAAAATATTCCGGTCGCCGATCTTCACCCGGGTCTCATCGCCCTTGTAGCTGATGTCCTGGGGCTCGGTGCCGATGGATGAGAATGGCGAAAAATGGCAGTCGGCGCCGATCTCCGTCAGGCCGCCGACATAGACGCTGGAATCGAAACGAGTGTTCTTGTGAACCGTGACCTTCTCGCCGAGGACGCAGTTCGGCCCGATCCAGACTCCAGTGTCCAACTGAGCCTTGGGGTGAACGACGGCGGCAGAGTGGATATAAACTTCATTTCCCGACATTCAAATCCTCTCGGTCCAACAGCGACGCCAACATGTTTCCTTCGACCATCACCTCCCCGTCGACAAGAGCCTTGCCGTGGAGCTGAAAGAATCTGGTCTTGAACTTAAGAAATTCGCATTCCAGCCGCAGCTGATCGCCCGGCACGACGGGCTTGCGGAACTTCATGTTGTCGATCTTGCTGAAGAGGACGAATTTTTTTTGCGGATCGGGTATGGAATGAAAGAGCAGGATTCCGCCCGCCTGGGCCATGGACTCGACGATGAGCACTCCCGGCATGATCCGCACATCGGGAAAATGCCCCTGGAAAAATTCCTCGTTGTAGGTCACATTTTTGATGGCGACGATGGACTTCGCCTTTTCCAAGGCGAGAACTCGGTCCACGAGGAGAAAAGGATAGCGATGGGGAAGAAACCTGAGGATGTCCTCGATATTCAGAAAAGGCCGATCGGTCATTTGCCAGCGGCTTTGGACGCGTCGTATCTCTTGATAAGTTCCTGAGTTAGGTCGATGGCCGGATTGATATAGACGGCCCCGCTCTTGGATAAGTCGAAAATGACGTCTAAGCCTTTTTCCCTGCCCATCTGTTGGACGATCGGGATCAATTCGCTCTGGACCTTATTGAAAAGGCGCTGCGTCAGCTCCTGCATGCCGGAATAGGCATCTTCGGCCAAACGCTTCCGTTCGGTCTGCTTTCTATCCAAATCCGAGGACATCTGCATGAGTGCTTCTTCGGTGAGGGTCAGGCGCTGGGTGCTAAGCTTTGTCTGGAGCTGGCGGATATCATCGTCCAGCTTGGCAATGGCCGTCTGGTTCTGCTTGTTTTTTTCCTCAAGCCGAGCGAGGACTTTTTTGCCCTCGGTTGACTTTTCCAGAATATCCTGCGAATTGATGACGCCCATTTTGAATGCCTGGGCGAATCCGGCGGATGCCATCGCTCCCGTGATGAGAACGAGCATACCGATTCGTCTGATTTGCTTCCTCATCGTAAAACCTCCTTCATTCGATAGGGACTAGCCTTTATGATCCTAAAATGTGGTTCCAATCGCGAATCGAAAGGCGAAATTGGAATCGTCCGCATTGATCCGGCGATTATTATACGAGAAAATCAGTCGGAAAGGAACCCTCAGGGCCGGGACGAAAATCCGTGCTTCCAATCCCGTGGACGTGAACATGTTCCTAAAGTCGATTTTTTCCTCTTGGGCATAGGCATTGCCCATGTCGTGGAAGGCGATGAAATACAGCGTCCCGCCGATGGAGATGCTGTACTCGAAGTTAAGGACGATGGATTTTTCGCCCCCGATATTCGTCCCCTCCGAGCTGCGGGGCCCGATGGTATAGATCTCATAGCCGCGGATGTTGCGCTCGCCGCCGAGGTAAAATTTCTCCCAGAACGGCACCTGGGAATTTTTGAGGGGCTTGACGAATGAATAATCGATATGGAATCCCAGCGATTGGCCCTTGAAGATCGGCTGCCAATGGGTGAATTCGAAGTTGGGCTTGACCATGTGGATCTCTCCGCCGAGGAACGTGCCGGCATACTTGAGCCCAACCATATACATCGTGCCGGAACTCGGCGTCAACGGGCTGTCGATGGTCGAGCGGTAGATCAAGGGATTGATCGAGCTCATGTTGTAATGTCCCAGCCCGAACATTTGGGAATAAATGGAGTCATAAAGCGAAACGCTGGTATCCGTCGTCGTGGTTCCTTCCGGAAGGGTGACATCAACATACTGGAAGCTGTAGGTCAAATTGGCGCGCCAGTATCCGATAACCCGCGCGCCGAATGTAAAATCGATGCCCCTCGATTTCTGGTCATACAGATAGGGCAGAACGATATAGCGGTCATAGATGTTGAACCCCAGGCTGATGGGATAATCCAGAAAATAGGGCTCGGTGAAGCCGAAGACATAATTTCTGACCCGTTTACCGTACTGGGCAGTGATCTCCACGTTCTCGCCGGCGCCCAGGAAGTTGACCGTCGAATAGCTCAAGGCGATAAACGTCCCTTCATAGCCGCTGTAGCCGGCCGTGAACTGGATGTTGTTTCGTTGGAGCTCCTTGACGTTCACCGTGACGTCAAACTCATTAGGATTACTTGCGCTGGGCTTGATATCGGGCTCTTTCTCGAGATCGACCAGCCCCAGCTGCTTGATGCGAAGCATGCTGTCCTTAAAATAGGCCAGGCTGAAAACATCTCCTTCGCGGACCAGCATTTCCCTGCGGATGACCTTGTCTTTGGTATAGATGTTGCCTTTGAATTCCAGCCGCCGGAGAAAGCACGGCTCGCCTTCATAAATATTATAGGTGACGTTGACAACTTTGTTCTTCGGGTCGAGGTTCTCCACAGGCATGACCTGGCCGTAGAGGTGTCCGAAGTTGCGGAAGAGCTCTCCGAGGTCCTCAACGCTTTTCTCCCGAACCGTGGTGCTATAGATGTCGCCCTTTTTAAACTTGATTTTATCTAAAATGCCCCGGGTGGCGAACGCCTTGTTGCCTTCGACCTTGATGTCGCCCACATGATAACGATAGCCGGCGTTGACCGGGATCGAGATTTTCACCATCTTCTGCTTTTTACTAAACGGCATGATCGTATGCTTCGTGACCTCTTCGATCTTTGGCTCGCCGACGGTAGCTTCCATATAGCCGTTTTCCTGAAATTTCTTCTTGATCAAAGTCAGGTCATCGGCAAGTTTATTTTGCTTATAGACATCCTTGCCGCCGATCCAGGAAATGAGGTTATGCTGCTGGTTTTCCTTCATCGCCTCCCGGAGAGCGCTCTGGGCAAGCTTGGGCTTGCCGACGAATTCGATGATTCCGACTCTAACTTTCGGCCCCTCGTCGATTTTGAAGGAGACGTCCATTTCGTTCTTGCCTTTTTTAGCCGTCTCGACATCGACTTTTGCCGCGCCTAATCCTTTCTCCGCTAAAAGGTCTTCGATCGTTTTCTTGATTTTTTGGATTTTGGCGGGGTTGTAGTAGCTGTAGGGAAGAACATATTCGTCCTTTTCCTTCAGTTTATTGACGATGTCGTCTTCTTTGACTTTGCTTCCGGTTTTATACACGATCGTTTTAATGACGGGATTTTCTTCAAGATATATCTTGACGACTTTCCCTTTAATCCCCTGTTCCTCCTCAATCCGAATATTGGCGAAAAAGCCGGTGGACCAGAGGACTCGGAAATCTTTTCTGAGAAGTTCGTCGTTGTAATAATCTCCCTCCCTGGACGAGAGGTAATACATGACGGTTTCCTTCGTTACCCTTTCATTCCCAAAGATTTCAATCTTCTCAATGAGTTCCTGGCCGAACGCGCAGAGAGGAATCACCGCCAACATCAGGCTTAAAATAAGTTTTCTCATGACTTTTTCCTTATATCATAAGAGACATTTTTTTTCAAAAAAGCTCGGGGCGTAAGCTCGAACGTACGCCGATTTCCCCAGCGAGGAAACCGGCTCAGGTCCTCGGCTCGCTCTTCTCGACCTCCGGTCGAGAATCCTTGCCCCTTCGCCTCCGGATGCCCTTCTCGCTTCCGTCCCTCGCCCAACGGAAAATCAAGACCATCTTTGTTATGTTGAAAGTAATCAACGGTCGTGGAAACACCTATAATTTCCTAAACGACGGAATCAGGCTAAACGTTTCAATTCGCCCCGTTCCAGGACAAAAAGCTTCCGACAGAATTGGGCCACTTTCTCGTTGTGGGTGACGAGGATGGAGGAAAGGCCTTTCTTCTGGTGGAGATCCAGAAGGAGATGGAGGATATGCTCTCCCGTCTTCCAGTCTAGGTTGCCGGTGGGTTCATCGGCCAACAGCAGCCTCGGCTCGTTGACTAGAGCCCGGCCGATGGCGATCCGTTGCTGCTCTCCCCCGGAGAGCTGCGCCGGCCGGAGGTGGGCCTTCTCTTCCAAGAAAACTTCCTTAAGGATATCGGTGCTTCTACGAAAGGCCTCATCTTTGGGAAAGCCTTTGATCATCAGTGGAATGGAGATATTTTCCAGGGTCGTGAACTCCGGCAGAAGGTGGTAGAACTGAAAAACGAAACCGATTTTCCGGTTCCGAATCCTGGCCAGATCGCGCTCATCCTTGGCGAAAACGTCCTCGCCGTCCAGATAAACCGTGCCTTCGGTCGGCTTGTCGAGGGCGCCGAGAAGGTTGAGCAGCGTAGTCTTGCCGACACCGGAAACACCCATGATGGCGACGATATCTCCGGCTTCGAGTTCGAAGCTCAGGCCGCTGAAGACTCGGAGAACTCCCTTCGGCAGAAGATATTCTTTGCCCAGATTGACAGCCCTCAATAAGTTACTCATATTTTAAGGCCACGACGGGATCGACTTTGGCGGCACGATGGGAAGGGAAAAGCGTGGACAGGAGGCTGATCAAGAGAGAAATCCCGACAATCATAAGCAAATCCAGCGGCTTGATGCGAAACGGCACATACGAAATCTGATAGATATCCACTGGGACTTTGATGAGTTTAAAGACATTGGCCAAAAAGCACCAGGCGAGGCCTAAAGCCGTGCCGATCGCCGTCCCGACGACGCCGATCATGGCGCCCTGCAGGAAAAAAATCTTCCTGATGTTCTGCGACATCGCTCCCATGGCGATCAGGATGCCGATGTCGCGGGTCTTTTCCATGACCAGGAGAATCATCGTGGCGATGATATTGAGCGAGGCGACAACGACGATCAGGGCGATTGTCAGAAAGATGATGTTTTTTTCGAGCTTCAGGGCCGAAAATAACGATTTATTCAGCTCGGTCCAAGTCGTCACATAGAGGAGGGGCGGAAGAATCGGCTTGAGGATCTCCTTAAGCTTCGGCGCGGCAAAAATGTCTTCGATCATCACCTGGAGGTAACTGGCGCGGTCTTTGAGGCCGAAAAATTTTTGTGCGGAAGCGAGCGAAATCAGCGCGGTCGAGGAATCGAACTCATAAAGGCCGGTGGTGAAAACGCCGCTGACAAGAAAGCGTTTGACTTTGGGAATCGCGCCCAGCGGCGACAGCCGCGTCGATGAGGTCAGGACCGTCACGACGTCGCCGACGCCGGCGCCGAGATTAAACGCCAGGTCATGGCCGAGAAGAATGCCCTCGCGCCCCGTATCGGGAGGGATATGGCCGCTTTCCAGTTTTTGAAGCCAGGGAGATTGTTTCTGCTCCAGGTTCAAATCCATGCCTTTGAGCATCGCTCCCAGGGTTTTCGAAGGACCGTTGATCAAGACCATATTTAGGGCGACGGGAGAAACGGACCTGACGCCTTTAACGTCTCGAATCTTCGCCGCAAGCTGCCCATAATTCTGCAGCCCTTCGCCGGACAGGTCGGAGACCATAAGATGGGACGTGGCGCTCAGAATTTTATCCTGGACATCCTTCTGATATCCCGTAATAAGCGCAATGGCGATGATCAGAGCCATGACGCCGATGGTGATGCCCAGACCGGAGACGAAGGTGATGACCGAAATAAACGCCTGCTTCCGCTTGGCGGTTAAATAGCGTTTGGCGATAAAATATTCGTAGGTCATGCCTATTCTTTCGGCCTCAGTTGGGGGAAGAGGATCACCTCTCGAATGGACTTGCGGTCGGCCAGGAGCATGGTCAAACGGTCGATGCCGATTCCCTCCCCACCCGTCGGAGGAAGCCCGTATTCCAGGACCTGGACGTAATCCATATCGATCGGGTGCGTTTCCTCGTCGCCTTTTTTCCGCTCTTCGGCTTGTTCGTCGAAGCGCAGCTTCTGTTCAGCCGGATCGGTCAACTCGGAGAAAGCGTTGGCGATCTCCATCCCGGCGATTATCAATTCAAACCGCGCGGCCTCGGAGGGGTTGTCTTTGGCCGCTTTGGCCAGCGGCGAAACCTCTTTGGGCGGGTTGATGATGAACGTCGGCTGGACGATCTGCGGCTTGACGTGTTTATCGAAGATGACATCCAGAGCTTTTCCGTAGGTCATCGGTTTTTTTTCGGGAGCAAGCCCGGAAGCGAACTCGATAAGGGCTTTGGGATCGGCGAATTTTTCCGGCGCCAGGCCGCTCGAATTCGAAAGCGCTTCTATGAATTTCAACCTCTTAAAAGGCCGGCGGAGTGAGATCGTCTGCTCTCCGTAAGGAAATTCGTCTTTACCCAGAAGCGTTCGGCAGAGCTCTCCGAGCATCTCCTCGGTCAAGCTCATCATGTCTTCGTAGTCGCTGTAGGCCTGGTAAAATTCGAGCATCGTGAATTCGGGATTGTGCTCGGAATCGAGACCTTCGTTGCGGAAATTCCGGTTGATCTCATAAACCCGCTCCATTCCGCCTACCACCAGTCTTTTTAAATACAGCTCGGGGGCCACTCGGAGAAAAAGGTCCATGCCGAGCGCATTGTGGTATGTAACGAAGGGCTTGGCCAGCGCGCCTCCGGGAACGGCCTGCATCATCGGCGTTTCGACTTCAATGTAGCCTCTCTCATCGAAAAATTTCCGGATCCGGGCGATGATGGCGCTCCGCAGCCTGAAGACCTGGCCAACCTCGGGATTCATAATCAAGTCCAAATGGCGTCGGCGGTAGCGGAGCTCGACATCCTGGAGGCCGTGCCATTTCTCAGGCAGAGGGTGGAGGCACTTCGCCAGGAAAACAAAGGCCTGGCAGAGGATGGTCAGCTCCCCCGTCCGCGTCCGGAACAGCACTCCCTCGACGGAGATGAGATCGCCGATGTCCAGCAAAGAAAAAAGTTCATAATTTTTCACTCCGGCGACATCTTCCCGGATATAAGCCTGGATTTTGGAGCGGCTGTCGGAAATATGGAAAAACGTAGCCCGCCCCATTTGGCGGATGGACAGAATCCGGCCGGGCGCGTTCACTCCTATTTTTCGCGCCTCAAGCTCTTCTTTCGTTAAAGCGGCGAATTGCGAAATGACATCCGTCACCGAATGGGTCTTCTCGATTTTATGGGGGAACGGATCGACGCCCTGCCTGACTAATCTCTGGAACTTCTCCTGGCGAGCGATGTCCTGGTCACTCTTTTTTTCGTCTTCCGTCGGAACGGGCGGTTCGTTTTTTGGGGGCTTCTTTTTTTGGCTCATGATCCTTCACTTCCGAATCGGGATTTTTTTTGTCTACTTTTTTCCTGACGGCGTCCAAAACGCCGTTGATGAAAACGGTGGATTCGTCGCCGCTGTAGCGCTTGGCGATCTCGAGGGCTTCGTTGATGACGATGGCCGGCGCCATGAATTGTTCTTCGAGGAGCTCAAAAACGGCGATCCTTAAGATATTCCGGTCCACAAACGCCATCCGCGAAATGCGCCAGTGCTTGGAATGGCCCTGGATCAACTCATCAATTTCGACCTTGCGGGCGACAATTCCCCCCACCAGCCAATTGGCGTAATCTTTGATCGCCGCAGAAGCTTTTTTTTCTTTCCAATACCGATTTATGACGGCTTCCAAGGCCGCGTCGATGAACTCCAGCTCAAAAAGAATCTGGAGGGCACTTTCCCGGGCCAATCGTCGTTTTCCCATATCTTTTTAAAAACGGGGATACATTACTTTTTAGCCAGACATACCGAATTCCGCTGATATCTATTCTTCCCTGACTTTTGAACTGCCATAATTCGGTATGTCTGCCGCTTAGGATTTAAAAAGCGATGTGTCCCCGTATTTTTTAACCTAGCTTCGCGTCCTTCATCAAATTCAGGGTCTCGATGAGAGAAAACACGGCATCCCAGCCTTTGTTGCCGGCCTTGGCCCCGGCGCGCTCCATGGCCTGCTCGATGGTCTCCACGGTCAAAATGCCGAACGAAACCGGCAGACCGTCTTCGATGGAGATCTGGGCCAGGCCTTTGGTCACTTCGGCGCTTAGAAAATCGAAATGCGGCGTGTCGCCTCTAATGAGAGCGCCCAGGCAGACGATCCCGTCGACTTTTCCGGATTTGGCCAGTTTCTTGGCGACAAACGGAATTTCAAAAGAACCCGGGACTTTATAAATCGCGATGTCGGTCTCTTCGGCCCCGAGTTTTTTGAGGGCGTCTAAAGCGCCGTCCAACAGCTTGCCGGTGATGAAATTGTTGAACCGGCTGAGGACGATACCGATCCTAAATCCTTTCGCCTGAAGCTTTCCTTCATATGTTTTCATGGCCTCTCCTCTTACTTTCCCTTAAACACGGCCTTCCGTTTCTCCAGAAAGGCTCTGGTTCCTTCCCGGCTGTCTTCCGTAGCGAACGACTTGCCGAAAAACTCGGCTTCAGTCACAAGCCCGTCATCCAGAGCCTGATCAAGTCCCCTATTAACGGCCTGAATGACGTATTGAAGCGCCAGCGGCGCGTTGGCGATGATCTCCTTGGCGAGAGCTTCGCATACGGGAATAAGCTCACTCGCCGTCACGACCCGGTTCACCAGGCCGATGGTCAAAGCTTCTTTGGCGTCGATGGCGCGACCTGAAAGAATGAGTTCCATCGCCTTGCCTTTTCCGACGAGTCTGGCCAGCCTCTGCGTGCCGCCGAATCCCGGGATGAGGCCGAGCTTGACTTCGGGCTGACCCAGCTTGGCATTTTCTGAAGCGATCCGGATATGGCAGGCCAATGCCACTTCCGTGCCGCCGCCCAGCGCAAAGCCGTTGATGGCGGCGATGACCGGCTTGGCAAAATTTTCAATCAGCTTGCTGACCTCCTGACCATTGAGAGCATATTCCCTGGCCCCAGCCTCGTCCAGGCCGATGAACTCGCCGATATCGGCGCCGGCAATAAAAGCCTTTTCTCCGGCCCCGGTCAGAATCACCGCCCGGACCTCGGGATCATCCCGGAACGCTGAAAAAGCCGCGCGGAGCTCTCGAAGGGTCTCGATGTTGATGGCGTTCAGCTTATCCGGCCGGTTGATGATGATCGTACCGATGCCTTCTTTTTTCCCCGTGACCAAATTTTTATATCCCATAGCTCTCCCTCCCTATTAAGATTCAATGAAAATTCGAAGGCCTTCCTTCGTGGTCACTCGCTCGATATAAATGGCGCTCATTCCGGTCCTCCAAGTTTTTCTATTCTAACAAATTGAGCCCGTTTTTGCACCTAAAAAAAATAGATCCGAAATTGCCGATAGATTTAACAAACCTAAGACATTCACAATAAATTCTGTTAATTATGGAAAGCACCAGATGGGTGACGCGGCGAAGGGGCTCCCCTCCCGCCCGCAACGGAAGGGACCCACTGGGGGATGGGTGGAGTGAGGACGGGAGGGGAAGAGCCGCGGCAGGCCCTATCCGGTGCTTTCTATCAATTTTGGGACTTCTTTCAAAGCTTGTCTTTTGACCATCATTTATGTTAATAAAATCATGCTATAGCCATCACTCCAAAAGGAGACGCCATGACTGCGAAAGCGCATTTCGAAGAAGTGCCTGTCGGGAAACTTCGCTGGCGATGCGATCCGGCCTCGCTTCCCTATTCGACAAGCGATGACTCTAAGCCATGCGACGAAACCATCGGCCAGGAACGGGCCCTGAAAGCCATCCAGACCGGCCTGGATATCAAGAGCCACGGTTATAATATTTTCATAACCGGGATGATCGGAACCGGCCGGACAACGACCATCAAGCAATTGCTGGAAAAGTTCGAAAAGGGCGATCAGCCGCCCGACGACATCCTCTACGTCAACAACTTCAAATACCCCGATGAACCGCTGCTGATCATGCTGCCTGCGGGAAAAGGCAGACTCTTTTCAGCCGCCATGGAAAACCTCATCGAAATGCTGAAGCACAACATCCCCGATCTGCTCAAGAGCAAATACTATGCCGAACACCGGGACACCATCATTGAAAACCAGCAGCATAAACAAAAGAGCATCCTGCAGGCTTTTGAGGAGGAAGTGGCCAAAGAGGGCTTCTCCGTCATCCAGGTGCAGATGGGGCTCTTCGTCAAGCCGGACCTGATTCCGGTTATCGACGAGCAGCCCGTTCCTTTCGCCAAGATCGAGGCCCTGGTCCGGGAGAAAAAATTTCCGGCCAAGGCGCTCGAAGAACTCAAGAAAAAGTACGAAAAGCTTTCCGAAAAGCTCGAAAAAATTTTCGAGCAGCTCCGGGAGATAGAAGAGGAGACGCGCAACTTTCTCAAGAACTGGGACGCCGAATCGATCACTCCCTTGATCAAAGGGGCGATCGGCGAGATTAACGCCAAGTTTCCCTTTCCGAAAATCGCCGAATATCTGGCCGACGTTGAGGCCAACCTAATCGGAAACATTGATCTTTTTAAAAATCAGAAAAAGGAAGAAAAGGAAAAAGAACCGGCCGACCAATTTTTCGAATACCGAGTCAACCTTCTTGTGGACAACTCCGAGCTCCGGCACGCTCCGGTCATCATGGAGACTAATCCCAATTACATCAACCTCTTCGGTTCGATCGAGTCTTCGGTCAATAGATTCGGCGCTTGGCAGACCGACTTCACAAAGATCAAGGCGGGCTCTTTCCTTAAGGCCAACGACGGATTTCTGGTGATCAACGCCCTGGACGCCATCGTCGAACCGGGCGTTTGGATGATGCTTAAACGGACGCTGCGCAATCAGATCTTCGAAATCCAGAATTACGCCTCGCTGTTTTTTTTCTCGACGACGCGCTTGAAGCCGCAGCCGATCAAAACCAACGTCAAGGTCGTCATGATCGCCGACGAGGAGATCTATGATCTCCTGTATTTTGTGGACCAGGATTTCAAGAAAATCTTCAAGATCAAGGCCGAGTTCGATTCCGAGATGCCCAAGAGCGAGGACTCGATCAAGGACTATACCCGATTCACCAAGAAGATTTGCGACGAGGACAACCTGGCGCCGTTCGACCGGTCGGGTATGGCGGCGGTCGTCGAGTACGGAACGCGCATCGCCGGCCGGCATAAGAAGCTCTCGACGCGGTTTCATGTGATCGCCGACGTCATCCGGGAAGCGAGCTACTGGGCGCAGAAAGACGGCCAGAAAATCGTGAGCGCCAAGCATGTCGAAGAGGCCGTCCGAGAACGGTTCGAGCGGGTCAGCCTCATCGAAGATAAGATCCAAGAGATGATCGAGGAAGGCACGATCATGATCGACTCCGAAGGAACGATCGTCGGCCAGCTCAACGGCTTATCCGTTTACAACATGGGACAGTTTTCCTTCGGCAAGCCGACGCGGATCACGGCCAGGACGTCGGTCGGTCGGGCCGGCGTCATCAACATCGAGCGGGAAGCCGACATGAGCGGCAGCACGCATAACAAAGGCGTCCTCATTCTCGGCGGGTATTTGCGGGGCAAATATGCCGTGAGCAAGCCGTTTGCTCTTTCGGCCAGCATCGCCTTTGAGCAATCGTATTCGGGAGTGGACGGCGACAGCGCCTCGTCCACGGAAGTCTACGCAATTCTGTCGAGTTTGTCGGGACTGCCGCTGCGGCAGGACATCGCCGTTACGGGCTCCTTGAATCAAAAAGGCGAGATCCAGCCCATCGGCGGCGTCAATGAAAAAATCGAAGGGTTCTTTGAGGTCTGCAAGGCCAAGGGACTCACCGGGACGCAGGGCGTCATGATCCCTTATCAAAATATCCAAAACCTCATGCTCCGGTCGGATGTCGTCGAGGCGGCGGCTCGGGGAAAATTCCACATTTATCCGATCAAAACCATTGACGAAGGCATAGAAATCTTGACTGGGGTGCCGGCCAGCGAGCGGAAAGAGGACGGGACGTTCGAGAAGGGGACGGTCCACTTTCTGGTCGATCAGGAGCTTCAGCGCCTCGCCAACGCTTCGAAAGAATTCTTCGAAGGCGAGAAAAAAGACTAAGACGCCATCCGGCCAAATTATTTAATCGAAAAAGCGGCGCTCATGCTGGATTTTAATCGCGTTCGTGTCTCTTCCGCATCGAAATGGAGAATATATTTCCCGGGCTTTAATCGTTCAGATGGAAAGGTGATGAAGGATATTTGGCTATGATTCTCGGGATCTCGGCGAGAAACAGAAAAAGGTAAAAGTATGATCTCGCCCGTCGATTGGTCCATAAGGCGTGGAGATATTATCATATCCGGATATTGGCATTCAGGAACGTAGCTGCGGACGACGGCCGTAAGCCCTGCCCGTCCTTGTTCCATTTCTTCGACGACGGGCGCCCAAAGGTTGAAGTTGCAGGGAAAGATGTCTGTCAGGTCGATCGTTTTTTGATCTTTATCCCCTTCTTTGAGGCGCTCGCCTTTCAAATAAACCGCGCCTTTTTCGGGAACAAGCAGCAGAGGAGAGGAGAGCTTTAGGCCGGAGTCTGTGGGTTCCTGAATGCCAGCCTGGACAGAGGACACGATTGATTTTCCCGTCTTGGTGTTCCGTATGACAATTCGGGGTTTGTATCTGCCGGGCGGAAGAGAGGCAAGAGAATATAAAAAAATGTCTTTTTGCGGCAATTTCGTAAAATCAACCCGCCATCCCTTGAGGTGCCGGAGATCGTCTTTCTCATCGAAGATAAGGTTGACGATTTCAACCTGTTTTCCTGAGAGTTCCTGAACCGCTGCGGCCGGAATTTTCGAGAGCATGACAAATCCTGATATTCGTTCGGTCGCAAAATGCATGGTTTCCTCAGGAAAATGAAGGGGAGCTAGAAATTGAGATCTTCCGTCCAAGGCCAATTCAATAAAATCCATTTTCTTTTCGAGCGCGGTTAGCTCGCTGAACAGCTTGGGATTGAAATAACCCGCTTGGGCTTGGACCTGGAAGCCTTTCCGCTTTGTTCTTACGGTTATGTCATGATATTTTCCATCCCATGCCTGCCCGATGTAATAGCCCAGGACATAAAAAGAGCTGGTGGCCTTTTGAATTTCTGCCATGATTTTTTCATAGTTTTGGATATTGCCAAAATATTCCCCCCCTGTATCTGCGGCCATCCTCTGGAGTGAAGATTTGCCAAGCTGCTGCCTATCCTGAAAGCTCGTGCTTATTCCTTCGGCATACAAGGGATAAATAGAGCTGTTTGAGGCCGCTAACATCCTTATCATCTCGTCATATCTATCGTTGAGCCTAATATCTGCAAAGGCATCCTGAAAGATGAAATCCCGCATACCCGCGCCTTTTTTTGATGTATCGCCTTCAAATATCGAACCCGGAATCCCGCAGGAGAGGTAAAGAATATCTTTGCGGCCTTGGATATGGCTGAGCGCTTGGCCAAGTTCTTTCATTGTTCTAATAAAAATCAACACGTGTTGTTTGAACTCAAGCCTGTCAAATCTGATCTGGTTAAAGTCAATTATTTGCAGCGCTTTTTGTGTCTCCTCCGAGCCGGAATTCTCCGGTTGAGCCATCTCCTCTGTCTTTCCCCAATATTTTTGCTCAACATCCTCCGCTCTTCCTAAGACTTTTTTTGTGCCAATTCCTTCAACAGCTTCTCTGACTTTTTTATGATTGGTTGTCAGGTTTTCATGAACCGTTAAATATTTGGTCGCGGAATAAGAAAGCACTCCAACCTCATCCGACGGATGCAATTGATGATCGATGAAGTAGAGAGCGGCTTTTTTAGAGTTATTTATCCCTCGAGCTGAATTGAAGGCAAGATCGAAAAATATAAAAAATTTGCGGTTGAACTTGGTTTGAGAAGGAATTTCTTCCTTGCCTGGCCGCTCTGTTTTATCGAGCAGAGCGAAAAGAACGTGCTTCTCAAAATCAGTAATGGACTGGAGCTTTCCGTTGTCATAGAGTTCGAAATCTTCTTTCTTTAAATCCGTCACCGGAGTGCCATGGCTATCCATGACATAGACCTGGACCAGCTTGAGAGTGACAGCCACTTCATATTTCAAGGCTTCCTGGTCAGCCGTTTTCTGTGAAAAAGCTGAATTTGATTCATAATTAAATAGAACCAGGGGAAAAAATAAAATAAGGATGATAAAGGAGGTTTTCCTATTCAATATAAGCCTCCTTATTCGCGCTCAATTTTTATTGCTGAATTTCCCATTTTTTCTTTGTTCATACTGCGAGTTTCGTGCCAGAAATGAATAGAGCTGACACCTTTTTTCAATAGATAAGACCGTAATCTTTTCAGGACATGTGTCCGCAAATCTCATAGGCTCGATCGTTTTCATTATTATATAATTTTCTCATCCATTAATACTTAACCTCGGTTTCCACGGTAAAAAATTTATAGTCTCTGTAGACAATATCCGTTTCAGATCGGACAAATTTTTTTCCCTCCTTATTGCCATAGGCCTCTTCAATATATAATCTACTGGGGAACCGGATTCCATTCTTTTCAAACTTGTATTCTGAAATGATTGTGATCCTGGGCTCAGCCTTGTATCTTTTGGCAATCTCTTCTATATTCTTCATTTCTTTAACGACTCTAGGATTCCATATTATATTCAGAATACTGAAATCCTGTTTTTTCACCCAAATTTTCCCCGACAGATATGAAGGCTCAGCTCCGTAAAGAAATCTCTGTTCATAAGAGGCTTTGGGAACCGCTTCGATGACGATCGCTTCTTCTCCGTTTAAGGTTTCTTCACCGATTATATTATAATCATTAAAAGTATTACCGAATTCGTTGAAAAGATCGACCGTTCTCAGCAGAACATGTTGATAGCGAAAAACTCTCGTTTCTAGAAGAGCATTCTCTTCATGCAGTTTTCTACCGTTCCTTTCCAATAATGTCCTGCTTTCTTTTATTTCCTGTCCTTTTTTGATTAACTGATAGTCATAAAGATATTTAGTGAGTACTCTTCTAGGAAACGCTATCATGATGGAGTTCAGGTTTAAATCTCGGGAATAATCGATATTCTCTGATATTTCTTCTTTGCAAACAAAATCATAAACGCCGTGTTCCAATCTATGGCAATATTCTTCGACTTTTTTCAGTATTGTATTTAGGTTCATTTGAGCAGGGCTTTCTTGCGAAGCTTGATAAGCCGCGCTGTTTTGATAGAAAATGCACAAGAGAAATGCCATCAATGATAAAAACTTGTTTTTCTTCATCGCCATGATTTCCGCGGTTTTCGCCCTCTGGTGCTTAGGCCGACATCCTGAATAAAATGTACAACGCACGGCGGATTCCTGTCAATAGCTTGGACATTGACTTTCTGCCGCCTCCGAATGCCTGGTTTGATCTCTTCTATGGCAGTAACGACATCGCCTCGCCCGCGCCTTGAAAGATTTCTACCAAGGTGAGAGAAAAGAATATAGGTGGGAAATGATGTTTTTTTATTTAGAGTCCAATCCGGCCACTTTCTTAAGGCGCACGACTTCCTCTTTTTTTAGAAAACGCCACTTTCCGGAGGGCAAATTCTCCAGCCGCAGCCCGGCGAAGGCGATCCTTTTCAGCTTGATGACCCTGTGTCCTACGGCCTCCAGCATCTTGCGGATTTCCCGCTTTCGCCCCTCATGAATTTCGATCTGGAGCACGCTTTTTTGAGGATCGCGTCCGAGCACGGTGATCTTCGCCGGCGCCGTTTTTCGATCCTCGAGGAAAATCCCTTTCTCGAGCTCGCCGATCTTGGCGGCGGTCACTTCTCCCTCGACCCGCACCAAGTATTTTTTCTTGATCTCATATCGGGGATGCGTCAACCGGAAAGCCAATTCGCCGTCATTCGTTAAGAGGAGCAGTCCTTCGCTCTTTAAATCCAGACGCCCGACGGGAAAAACGGCTTCGTCGAGAGAGGGAACGAGGTCCCTGATTGTCGACCGGCCTAAAGGATCCCGGAGCGTTACTAAAAATCCGGCCGGCTTGTTGAGCGCGAGATAAACAAGAGCTCGCCCCTTCTTGACTTTCTTCCCGTCCACGGCGACCCGGCTTTTTTCGGCGTCTATCTTCTGCCCCAGGTTTTGGACGAGACGACCGTCGACCGTGACGCGGCCCTCGGCGATGAGTCTGTCGGCTTCGCGCCGGGAGGCGACTCCGCGTTGAGCGAGATATTTATTAAGTCGGATGTCCACTAAAAATAGAAATTGAGACCGGCGCAGAGCGTGAAATCACCCAGTCCCAGATGGATATTCGTTATGTCCACGGTGACGTTATGATATTTGCCTTCAGCGACAAGGGCGAACTTGCCGAACTGGATTTCTAGTCCGGCGCCGAGGTTATATCCGCCGCTTTTATCGGACCCGATGGGGAGAGGCAATGCGGGATCCTTGATGTCCACCGAGTAAGAACCATAGCCCACCGTGAGATAAGGATGAAAGATCGCCAGAGAAAACACCCACTTGAGGTTAAGGCCAAGGTAGCTATAATCGTTGACCTTGTCTTTCCAATTGAACAGCAGAAAGTTCCCCAACTGATTGATATTATGGCTGACCGTGAAATAATTGACCTCGAGAGCCAGCATCAGGATTCTCAATCCGCCGCGGAGCCCGTAAACGAATTTTGTGTTTGTGTCGAACTGGACATTCTGAAAGCTCGGCGTCTGGGAGGAAATGCCGCCATAGGCGCCGATGTACAGGCCGACCTGAGAGAAAGCGTTGGCCGCCGCTAATATCAAAAAGACGGCCGTGATGACGGGAATTGCCTTTTTTTTCATGTGTCCTCTCTTTTATCTAAACGTAAAATAATCGTGTCATCTATCATTCTAATCGAGGCTTGGCCAGAATTTCCATAATTTTCGTCTCGAAAAATGTCTGGACGTTGGCCGGCTCATATCATCTCGTTTGCTCTCATTTTGTTCAGTTAAGATCGCCATGTCAAGCGGCTTAAACCTTTGCATCGCTTTTTCGTATAATTTTGTGTAGAATATTGGGCTTATACTATGGCCAAAATAAATCTCGGCGAATCGGTCTCGATGGCCATGGGGTCTCTGTGGTCCAACAAGCTCCGGACCTTCCTGACCCTCCTGGGCATCATCATCGGCGTCTTGACCATCATCGCGGTGGTATCCGTCATCCAGGGCCTGAACAACTATGTTTACACCAAGATGTCGTTTTACGGCGCTAATGACTTCTCGGTCTCCAAATTCGGTATGATCGGAATGTCGCTTAAGAACTTTAAAGAGCAGATGAAACGCAGAGACATCACCCTGGACGAAATGTTTCTCCTCCGCTCCAGATGCCAAGCCTGCGAGCTTGTCGGCGCCAGCACCAGCACGAGCCGGATGGTGAAATACGGGAACGAGCAGGTGAAAAACGCTGAAGTACGCGGCGTCACGTATCTAGACCATATCATCGGGTCTGTGATCGAGCTCGAGCGGGGCCGGCACCTCCAGAAGGAGGATGAGGACCACTCGCGCAACGTCTGCGTCATCGGCGCCGATATCGCCAAAAACCTCTTCCCCTACCTTGATCCCCTGGGCAAATGGATCAAGGCCGGACGGGATAATTTTCTCGTCATCGGCATCGGCAAGGAACTGGGAAAGATCCTCGGCTTCAGCCAGGATAATTACGTCCGCATTCCCATCACGACGTTCGAGAAAATCTACGGCTCGCGCCGCAACATCAATATCAACATCCATACCTTGTCTCAGGAACAGATGGTCAAGGCCCAGGAAGAGGTCAGGACGATCCTGCGCAGCGCGCGCAAGTTGACCTTCGACAAACCCGACGATTTTTCCTTCCGGACATCGGAGACATTCATTCAATTCTATAAAACGGCCACATCCGGGATCTACTTCGCCATGATCGGCATCGCTTCGATCGCTCTGCTTGTCGGGGGGATTGTCGTCATGAACATTATGCTTGTTTCGGTCACCGAGCGAACCAAGGAGATCGGCGTCCGGATGGCTGTCGGCGCCCGGCGCAAGGACATTCTCTTTCAGTTTTTGATAGAATCTTCGACGCTCTCGGGCGTCGGCGGGCTTATCGGCATCGTCCTCGGCCTCCTTTTAGCCAAGATCATCTCGGCCCTGACCTCATTCCCTTCGAGCGTCGATCCAATGTCCGTCCTCATGGCCATTGTCATGTCCACGTCGCTGGGCCTGTTTTTCGGCATCTACCCGGCCAACAAGGCGGCCAAGCTGAATCCCGTCGAGGCGCTGAGGTCGGAACAATGACCGTCCGGCACGGCATTTTCAAAGAGATCCTGGCGATGGCCTTAGACTCGCTTAAGACGCACAAACTCCGTTCGTTTCTGACGCTCCTCGGGATCATGATCGGCGTCATGACCGTCATCGGCATGGTCTCGATCATCCAAGGACTCAACAAGTCCTTCATCCGGGAACTCGAATCCGCGGGCTCGGACCTGATCATCGTTCAGAAATTCTCTCCCGTCCAGATGGGCCGCCTTTCCGAAGACGAGCGGACGCGGAAAGACCTGACCTATGAAGATTCCAAGGCCATCGAGCGGGAAGCGCCCCTGGTCAAGGCCGTCACGACCGTCTTCAACGCCAGCGTCTTCGACGAAATCCCGGTCAAATACCAGAACGTCTCGAGCGAAAGCACAATCATCATCGGGGTCGACGAAAAGTACTCGACCGTCTTCAACATTTATCTGCCGAAAGAAGGCCGCCTCCTGACGGAATCTGAAGTCACCCATTCCAGCCGGGTCGTCCTTCTCGGGTACGAAACCGCGGAGACGCTCTTCCCTCACACAAGAGCTATCGGCAAAGAAGTCCGGGTCGGCTCGGAGAAATTCACGGTCATCGGCGTCCTCAACAAGCGGGGCCAGATGTTCGGCCAGAGCCGCGACAACTTCATAGCTCTGCCCATCACGACATTCATGAAGTATTTCCGCTATGACAAGTCCAGCCTCCAGATCAGCGCCGTTCCCAAAACAGCCGGCACGATCCAGGAGACAATAGGGCAGATAACCAATGTCCTCCGCATCCGCCGCAAAGTTCCCTATGGAAAGCCCAACGATTTCGAGGTTTTCACCCAGGAAACCATGCTCAATCTTTATAATCAAATCACAGGAGCGGCTTACCTGGTGATGATCATCATCTCGTCGATCGGACTGCTCGTGGGCGGCATCGGGGTCATGAACATCATGCTTGTCTCGGCCAAGGAGCGGACGCGCGAGATCGGCATCCGCAAGGCGCTCGGCGCCCGGGCGAACGACATCATGAAGCAATTCTTATTAGAAGCGATGGTCCTGACCGGAATAGGAGGTCTCCTTGGGACGATCATCGGGTTCGCCGTGGCTTTTCTCGTCCGCGCCGCGACACCGCTTCCGGCCGCCGTCACGGCCTGGTCTGTGTTCCTCGGACTTTTCGTTTCGATCTCGGTCGGGCTGTTCTTCGGGATCTTTCCGGCTCAGAAAGCGTCCAAGGTCGATCCCATCATCTCCCTCCGCTACGAATAATTAAGCGGGGAGACATCACTTTATCCCCTGATTATCACAAAAAATCAGTGACGATCGGTTCTCCGCCGCAAGCCGCCGGAAATATCACCGATCGTTACCGGTTTTTTTGAATGAATTCAGCGGCCTTCTCCAGAGCGGCGGATAGATCCGCAGCGGAATCTCCGGCGATTTCGACAAGCGTCGGCCCTCCGCCTCCCCGGCCGTTAATGATCGGCGCCAGACTGGAAACGAGTTGGCGCATGTCGAGCTTGAGGCTTTCCGATGCGGCCAGAATCAAATGACTGCGGGCTTCGGATTTGGCGCCGAACAAGACGACGAATTCGCCTTGCTTGATGATGTTCAGAGCCAGGAATCGCGCGTTTTCGGGAGAACGGTCGGATAAAAATTCCTTGATGATTTTTCCTTGGGCTTTATTCATGAATTCCTGAGCTTCGAATCCGGTAAGCTTTTCCTCGATTTTCTTGGCCTGCTTTTTCAAGGATTTTAATTCGTCGGAAAGCCTCTGGACGGAAGCCGGGACATCGGCTTCTTTGACATTGAACTCGTTGACCAATTGACGGGCAATCCTGTTTTTGAGGATGTAATCGCCGAGAGCCCGGCCGCCGCAGAGAAATTCAAATCTCAGATTGTTCCGGATACGCTCCCACTTGGCGATCTTGATGAGGCCGACTTCGCCGCTGCGCCGGCAGTGCGTGCCTCCGCAGGCCGAATAATCAAATCGGTCCACTTCGACGACGCGGATGAGTCCCTCCTTTTGGGGAGGCTTGCGCAGCGGAATCTCGCCGATTTTTTCCGCATCGATAAAATATGTTTTAATCTCTTTATTTTCAAAAACGATCTGGTTCGCCCGGCGCTCGACGCGATCAAGATCCTCCTCCAAGATCTTGGCGACGCCGATCTCCAAGGTCGAATATTCGGCGCCGAGGTGAAACGAGAGCGTCACTCCCTTCAACAGGTCGTAAAACGCTTGCGATAAAATATGCTGTCCGGTGTGCTGCTGCATGTGGTCAAAACGAACCGCCCAGTCGATCTTGCCCTTGACCTTATGAACGGGAATTTCCGCCTGAAGCACATGAATAATCTTCTCCCCTTCCTCGAAGACTTTCAGGACGGTGACGCCTTCGATCGTCCCTTGATCCCAGGGTTGGCCGCCGGATTCGGGATAAAAACAGGTCTGATCAAGGACGACCGCGGGCCGGCCATCAACGACGAGCCTTTCGACGACCTCGGCTTCAAAATGCGTCAGGTAGGCGTCATCGAAATAAAGCCTTCGCCTGCCGGAGTGCTTGTTTTCCATGCCCATCACCTCCAATCATTCAAAGTTTATAGCACTCTGAAGATGATCAACACCAGAAGCGCGGCCAAAAATATGACGGCCACCGGCCAGATCAAAATCTTATAGACGTCGCGCAGCTCGGCCTTGAAATAATCCGCGGTCAAGGCCAGGCACAGGTGCGCCGGCGAAAGCAGGATGCCGACGAACCCGCTGACATAGGCGAACATCAGCAAAACCATGTCCGGCCGCACTTGGCCGATAATGGGCACCAGCAGCGGAAAGGCGATGGCCACAAAGGCCTGGTTGACGCCGGTCAGCAGCCCGACAAAAAACGGGGCGGCGAACAGAAGAATATAGGCCGTCAGGCCGTGCGGGGGAAAGACGCGGACAACGGAATCTAAGGCGCCGGAAACTTCCAGAATTCTTTTAAAAACCATCACCGAAGCCGTCAGCAGGACGATCTTGATGGACAGACTTTGAACGATGACGGCCCACCGTTCTTTGAGGCTCATCCGAGAGAAAACTTGGGTCAAAACGCTCGATATCCCGAGGGCCAAAAGCATGTTCAAGCTGAAAATAAAAATCAGGATGATCGTCAGGAAAATCGGCCAGATGCTCCAAAAGACCTTGAAAAAATCCCGGAGGCTTCGGCCGTTGTTCTCTTCCGGCGGAAGATAAGGGACATGTTTAAAAAGGACAACCAGCCCCGCCGAAGCCGCGAGAACGGTGAACGGAAACTGATGGAAACAGATGCGCATGATGGGAACCCGGATGATCGCCGCAGCTAAAATCAAATTGACATAGAGCGGCCAACTGTATTCCCAGATGTGGCGAAACCAATAATTAAAGTATGTCTTCCAGGCCGCCGTGAGCTTCCAGCGCTCGGCCGCTTCCTCGACAATGGGCGCGCCCATCATGGCGCCGGCCGTCATCGGCAGGAGGCCGATGAACGCCGATGGAATCGCCAAAATCAGCCGGGGATCGCGGACGAGATTTTTCAGCGCATCGACCATTCTCCGGAAATTTCCCCCGGCCTGTAGAAAATGTCCCAAATACAACACGAGAACGACGATGCCGATGAGGCTCAAAGTCTCCCCGTCCACCAGGGCGCTCAAAACATTCTTGGCGAATATTTTTATGTCGAGATTGAACAGGAGACCCGTCAGCACGGAATCAAGGAATAGAACCAATCCCAGGTCCCATTTTTTCTTAATGAGATAGAGCAGGGCCAAGACGATCGCGGCGACTTTGATTAGAATAATCATCGTTCTATCGTTGATAATCAATATAAATTATCATTACGAGGAACGTAGCGGCGGGGGTGGCGCCGACCGGGGCTGGTCGGTGACAGGACCCGCGCCGATACAATTCTCGAAATGACATAGCTTCATGTTTTAAACTTGACGAAGAATCCGCTCCGTAATTTTAAAATGCGTCTTGGCGACTTTGTCTAAAGCTTCGGCGCCGTGCTTCCGCACGAAATTCGCGCCCGCCTCTTCGACCTTCGGCGCCGCACCTTTCGGAAGTTCCAGGCCCCATTCCCGCCCTAAAAAATAGAGCCGTTTCAAAAATTCGGCCCGCGCCAAAATGGACGCGGCGGCCACCGCCGGATCCTCCTCGGCTCTCGGCCTTTGGACGAGCTCGATCGCCTTGCCCTGCTTCAGCAGCGCGTTGAGGACGAATTTTTCATCCCCGAACTTATCGGTGACCGCCTTGGAGCAGGGAACTCTGGACAAAATGTTTTCAATGGCTCGGGCGTGCCCCCAGGCCAAGATTCGATTGAGGTTGCGCATTTTCAGGTAGAGCTCATTATATTTTTCCGGCCCGATGACGATGAGCGACTGGACATATCCTTTCTTCAGGATTTCCGCGATATCGCGGACGCGGCCGTCGGAAAGGTTCTTGCTGTCCTTGACGCCCAGCTCTCTCAGGACCTCCCGTTGATCGTCCTGGAAGAAAAATCCGGCGACGACAAGGGGACCGAAATAGTCACCCTTGCCCGATTCATCCGTTCCTATATGACCTGCTTCCGGAAACAGTTGAGATTGATGCAAGAGAATTTTCACATCCCCTTGTATTTAAGGACGATGCCGTGAACGCCGCCGACAAGACGCTGATCAGCTTTACTCACGACACCCGCACATCTGCTCCTGGAACCGATCTAAGGCCAGTTTCTCCTCACGAAGAAAAGCGGCCTGCCGTTTTTGAAGCTCACGGAAATCAACCTCGTGAGCGTCAAACTCCGGGCCATCCACGCAGGCAAACATGGTTTTGCCCCCGACGTTCACTCGGCACGCTCCGCACATGCCCATGCCGTCGACCATAATCGGATTCAAGCTTACGATCGTTTTGATATTATGCGGCCTTGTCGTATCGGCCACCGTGCGCATCATGACCGTCGGGCCGATGGCATAAACCACGTTAAACTTGTATCCCTTCTCGATCAACATCCTGACCATATCACAAGCGAAGCCTTTCTGCCCCTTTGAGCCATCATCCGTGGATATAAAAAGCTCATCGGCAGCCCTGCCGACTTCATCCTCTAGAATCAGCAAATCGGCCGTCTTGGCCGCAACGACGGCCACGACCCTGTTCCCAGCCTGCTTCATCGCTCGAACGATCGGAAAAGCGGGAGCCGTGCCCACGCCGCCCCCCACGACGCAGGCAAGTCCATAAGGCTGGACTTCGCTTGGATTCCCCAACGGTCCGCAGACATCCGCTACAACGTCTCCGACCTTGAGGCCGCCCATTTTTTCGGTCGAAGCCCCAACCTCTTGGAAAATAAGAGTCAGCGTCCCCTTCTGTCGATCCCAGTCCACCAACGTCAGTGGAATCCGCTCAGCTTTATCATCCAACCTGAGAATTACAAACTGTCCGGCTTGAGCTTTCTTCGCGACGGCCGGCGCAGCGACCTCGATCAACTTGATTTTCGGGGCCAAATTCCTTTTCGCGACAATTTTATGCATGACTCTAAAACCTTCCCTTGAATTCAGGTCATAGAAACTCGATAAGCCAGAATTTTAAAACGAAAGCTTATATCAAACCTGTCCAAAATGCAAAACATCAGCAAGCGCCTTGAATTGCCGTTAAATTTAACAAATCTCATAAATTCACAGCGGCAGGACCCATCCGCTGCTTTCCAATTGTTTACTTCAGCAAATTGCGGTTCTTTGCTTCCCAGATCAGATCGGCCCGAAATTTCGGATGGGCGATATTGATCAAGGCTTTGGTCCGTTCCTGGAGGTTCTTGCCGTGGAGATAGGCCACGCCGAACTCGGTGACGACATAGTGGACGTCGCCGCGCGTCGTGACGACACCCGCGCCCTGTTTCAGAAACGGGACGATCCGCGTCGCCTCGCCGTCCTTAGCGGTCGAGGGCAGGGCGATGATCGGCTTTCCGCCCTTGGAGTGGGCCGCGCCTCGGATGAAGTCCACCTGGCCGCCGAAGCCGCTGAAGATGTACGTGCCGATCGAATCCGAACACACCTGGCCGGTGATATCCACTTCGATGGCCGAATTGATGGCGATCATGTTGTCGTTCTGGGCCACCAGGAAGGGGTGGTTGACGTAGTCCGTGGGGTGCGCCTCAATGACCGGATTGTTGTCGATAAATTCATAAAGCCGCGTGCTTCCCAGCGCGAAGGTGATGATGACTTTATTCGGATGGAACGTTTTTCTGGTGCCGGTGATGATCCCTTGTTCGATGGCCTCCATGACGCCGTCCGAGACCATTTCGGTGTGGATGCCGAGATCGCGCCGGTTGCCCAAGGAAACAAGCACCGCGTCGGGGATGCCGCCGATGCCGAGCTGCAGCGTGTTGCCGTCTTCGATCAAATCGGCGATGTATTTCCCGATTTTCATCTCCACTTCGGTAGCCGGGCTTTTCTCGAGCTGAGGCAGCGGCTCGCTGACCTCGACGATTTTATGAACACGGGAGACGTGGACGAAGGAATCGCCCAAAACGCGCGGCATCTTTTCGTTGATTTGGGCGATGACGAGCCCGGCGGTTTCGGCAGCCGCTTTGGAGGCAAGGACTTCGACCCCGAAGCTCATAAATCCGTGTTCGTCCGGCGGGGACAGGTGAAGGACGGCCACGTCGAGCGACAGCAAGCCTTTCTTAAACAGGCCTGGAATCTGGTGGAGGAAGATCGGCACATAGTCGGCGCGACCTTCATTAATGGCTTTCCGGTCGGCCGGGCCGACGAACAGCGAATTATGCCGGAAATGCCCTTCCATGTCGGGCGTGGACAGCGGGTCCTGACCCAGAAGAAGAACGTGCGTCAGCTCGACTCCTTCAAGCTCGTCTTTTCTCTTGGCCAGAGCCTTCATCAAGTGATACGGCGTCGCTGCGTTGCCGCTGATGTAAACGCGATCGCCGCTTTTGACGACGGACACGGCTTCTTCGGCCGTGCACAGCTTTTTTTTGTAATCATCCACCCAACTCATATTAAACCTCCGTCTCGTATAGAATATTCGCGCTAAACAGCAACCAGCTTTAGGGCGAGACGTAAAATCTTATATTATTAACACGGATCTCTACTTACTGTTTTAAGCGTATTTTTTCCTTTGTTCAACAAATATTTATGAATTTCCGCGGCCGCCACGCGTCCATCGCCCATGGCCAGGATGACCGTGGCGCCGCCGCGGATGATATCCCCTCCGGCATAAACTCCTTCCAAGCTCGTGGCCATGGTCTTCCAATCCGCTTCGATGTTGCCCCACTTGCCCATCTTAAGCCCCGGCGTCGACTGAGGAATGAGCGGATTCGGACTCTGGCCGATGGCGACGACGACCAGGTCCACCTCGGTGATAAATTCCGATCCCTTGACCGGAACCGGACGCCGCCGGCCCGAAGAATCGGGTTCGCCGAGCTCCATGCGCAGGCACTCCATAGCCTTGAGCCGGCCATTCTCGTCGCCGATATAGCGAGTCGGCGTCGTCAGAAAATGGAATTCAATCCCTTCTTCCTCGGCGTGCTTGACTTCCTCGATCCGGGCCGGCATTTCCTGACGGGAGCGGCGATAAATGATGATCGACCGCTCGGCGCCGAGCCGTTTGGACGTCCGTACTGAATCCATGGCCACGTTTCCGCCGCCGATGACGGCCGCGCATTTGGCCTTAAACACGGGCGTATCGTAGTCGGGAAATTCATAAGCTTTCATGAGGTTGACGCGGGTCAGGTATTCGTTGGCCGAGAAAATCCCCACCAGGTTCTCGCCGGGGATCTTCATGAAATTCGGCAGGCCCGCGCCCGAGCCGATGAAAAAGGCCTCGTAGCCTTCGTTCTTCAGGTCCTCGATCGTCGCCGTTTTTCCGACGACGAAGCTTGTCTTGATTTCGACGCCGAGCCTTTGAAGGTATTCGACTTCCGACTTGAGGATAGCCTTGGGCATACGGAATTCCGGGATGCCGTAGACAAGAACACCGCCGGAGATATGGAGCGCCTCAAAAATCGTGACCTTGTGGCCCTGCTTGGCCAGGTCGCCGGCGACCGTCAGCCCGGCCGGACCCGCTCCGATGACCGCTACTTTTTCCCCCGTCGGCGGCGGTAGCGGCGGGATGTTCACCTTGCCGCTCAGCCGTTCGAAATCGGCAACGAACCGCTCCAGGTTTCCGATGGCCACGGGAACGCCCGTAGATTTCTTCATCGTGCACACTTCCTCGCATTGGATTTCCTGGGGGCAGACGCGGCCGCAGATGGCCGGCAAGGAGTTCGTTTCTTTGATTTTCCAGACGGCTTCGAGGCAGCTGCCCTTCTCGATGAGCTTGACGAAAGTCGGAATGTCGATGCTCACCGGGCATCCGGACACGCACTGGGGGTTGGCGCAGTCCAGGCAGCGCCGCGCTTCGGTCATCGCCGCTTCGGCGGAGAGACCGAGGTTGACTTCCTTAAAGTCCCTATTCCGCTCTTCAGGCTCCCGTTCCGGCATTTTCTGACGAGGGATTTTCATCCGCTCTTTGGCGGGAATGGCCTTGCGGAGGGCCTTCCGCCATTCCTGGTCGTAGGCCGCCTTCAGTCGCGCTTTCTCGTCGGGCGAAATAACTTTTTTTTCTTCGGCCATTATTTTCCTCGAATCAATTTCAAGCTCTTAATGTCGCGGCTCATATTCAAGCCTTTATACGTATCGGGGCCGGAGGCGAATATCTGTGCCGATATTTCGCCGACGGGAGCTTCGGCCGCGCCGAATCTTATGCCGTCCGTTGTCGGCTCGTGAATGAATGTTTCATGAGTTAAATGATCGTAGCTCAACCCGTAAAACGCCGGAACCTGTCCGGCCAGGGCACGAAAAACGTCGGACGCCCTATTGAAGGCCAACCCTTCGACACCCATTTTCTGGGCAAGCTCGCAGATAATCCGCCATCCGGACCGTGATTCTCCCAACGGTTCGATCGTCTTCTCCAATTTCTGTAGCCGGCCTTCGATATTCACGAATGTTCCTTCGGTTTCGGCAAATGTCGCCTGCGGCAGAATGACATCGGCGAAATCGCAATTCTCATGGAAATAGCTGTCCTGAACGACTACGAACTCCGCCGGCTTCTTTTCAGATTTGGGCCAAGGACCGGCGAGATAGAGCGCGTGATATACTTCAGCGCGGACCGCTTGAATTATTTGGTCCGGAGGGGCGGTTTTTTTGCGGAACGCCGCCGAGATTTCCAGCGCTCCCCGGCTATTGCTCTCCAGACTCAACGGAATCAGCATCCCTTGCGTTTGAAGAGCCAGATTCCAGAGAGCTGCGAGATTCTGGGACCCTAACGAACCTTGGCAGAAGTTTGCCCCAAAAAGAAACGCCGCGGGCTTTCTTTTTTCCAGAAATAAGGCCAGCTTGTGCAGTTTTTCTTCAGAGATTCCAAAAAAGGAGAGGACCTCGGAAACCTTGAAATCCTGCAGGCGTTTTTTAAACTCGGCGAAGCCGTCCATTTTGGCAAAATCTAAGGAATTGCCGCACTCGAGCAATACCTTCGAAAGGCTGCTTAGCAGAATCCGCTCTTGGCCGGGCTGGGTTTTGATCCAGGCAGATGCGCAGCGCCCGATGCTCAGCTCCTGGGAGCCAACGATGATTAGCTTGGCCCCTTTCCGGATCGTTTTATAAACTTCGAGCCAGATCATCGGCTGTCTCGCCGGAAGGTTTTCGCCAAACAGGACGATCGTCTTCGCCCGGCCAATATCGGCGATCTTGAAATTCAGCTTCGGCTCAAGGTTCTGGCCCCTGCCGAAATCTCGCAGAAGCGCATGGGGCGAAACATCTTCAGCGCCCAAAATATTCTCCGTTTTCAATCCTTCGCAGCCGAACTTCTGCAAGGCGAATATGTCTTCGCAGGTATCCTGCGCCGAGCCGACGATGACGACGTCCCGGGTGTCATAGCCGGAAAATTTTTGGGCGATGACGGTCAACGCCTCGTCCCAAGTCGTTTCTTCGAGCTTTCCGTTCTTTCTGATCAGGGGCTTGACGATCCGGTTCGGATGATAAACGGCCTCTCGGACGAGGAACCGACCTTTGATGCAGGCCTGGCCTTCGTTGACGGCGCCCTTTTCCGCGGGAACCGAGCGAAGGATTCTTCCCTGCTTCAGCTCGAACGTTAGCTCGCAGCCCTGACTGCAGAAGGAGCAGATGGTGTTTTTCTCAGCGTCCGGCAAAGTTTCCTGTTTCGTGACCTTTTCGGCGAGCGCGCCCGTGGGGCAGACGTCGACGCAGGCCCCGCAAAACTGACAGTCTGAATCCAGAAGCCGCCGGCCGGGCGCCGTTCCGACCGCGGCTTGAGAGCCGTTGCCAATAAAGACTAAAGCCGAAACGCCCCAAACGTCATGACAGACCCGGACACATCGGCCGCAGAGAAGGCAGAGGTTGTCGTTGCGATCGAAGAATGGATCGTCCTGGCGAATATCAAAACGGCGGGAAAAGGAAGGAAGACCGATTTTATCCACTTTCAAATATTCGACGACGTTCTGCAAACCGCAGCGGCCCCTTTTCAAACACAGAACGCACCCCGGGACTTGGCCGGCCTTGTGGACGGCGGATTCACCCTCCCTGCGGCTGTCTTTCTCTCGCCCGATTAAGCAGGCGTCGGGCCGCTCGCAAAGAATGAGTTCCAGAATCTGACGGCGCATTTTTTGGATATCCGGCCTGTTCGTGGCCACGTCCATCCCGTCCTCGGCAAATGTACTGCATGCCGGGACGAGGTCTTTTCGACCTTTGACCTCGACGATGCATAAGCGGCATCCCGTAAAGGGAGGCAAGCGGGGATGGTCGCAGAGGGATGGAATATAAATCCCCTTATCGCGAGCGAGTCCAAGAATCGTCTTCTTTTCCGCGACGTCAAAACTGACGTGGTCGATGGTGACTTTCATTCCTATGCCGGTCCTGTTTCGGTCTTTGATTAATCTTTTCTTTATTCTTCCCCGTGAGTTTCAACACCGCCTGACTTTTCACGGGACAGATATCAAAACAGGCTCCGCATTTCACGCAGCGGGCCTGATCGATAACATGAATTTTTTTGCTCTCGCCGCTGATGGCATTCACCGAGCAATTGTTTTTGCACAAGAGGCAGCCGACACATTTTTCGGGCTCGATATAATAGGCCGTTAATTCCTTGCAGACAAGGGCGGGGCAGCTTTTATCCTTAATGTGCGCCTCATATTCATCGCGGAAATAACGAAGCATGGTCAAAACCGGGTTCGGCGCGTTTTGTCCCAATCCGCAGAGCGAGGTCGATTTCATCGTGGCGGCCAGATCCTCTAGCCGCTGGAAATCCGCCTCCTCCCCTTGGCCATGCGTGATGCGGCTCAGCATTTCAAACATCTGCCTGGTGCCGACGCGGCAGGGAACGCACTTGCCGCAGGACTGTTCAAGGGCGAAATTCAAAAAACCGCGGGCGACGTCGACCATACAGCTGTCTTGGTCCATGACGCTGATTCCACCCGACCCCATGATCGAGCCGTCCCCGGCCAGCCTGTCATGGTCGAGGGGCAGGCCCGCTTTTTCCGCAGGAATGCAGCCGCCGGACAGTCCCCCGGTCTGGACGATTTTGAACGCCCTGTTGTTCTTCATGCCGCCGCCGACATCGAAAATGATTTTCTTGAGCGTCATGCCCATGGGAACTTCGACCAGGCCGGTGTTGTTGATCTTGCCGGCCAGGGAAAAGATCTTCGTTCCTTTGCTCTTCTCGGTCCCGATCTTGGCGTATCCCTCCGCGCCTTTGTTGAGGATGACCGGAACGTTGGCCCAGGTTTCGACGCTGTCGATGTTGGTCGGCTTTCCCCACAAGCCTTCCTGGGTCGGAAATGGCGGACACTGCCGAGGAAATGCCCTCTTGCCCTCGATCGAGGCTATTAAAGCTGTATCTTCGCTCGAGATAAGGGCGCTCGCGCCTTGGACGACCTGAAGGTCGAAACGGAACTCAGAACCCAGAATCGTCGGGCCGAGCAGGCCGTGTCTTCGGGCCTGTTCCAAGGCTAAGACGACATGTTTAACGGCCAAAGAATATTCCCTCGGGACATAGATGAATCCTTCGGAGGCGCCGACGGCATAGGCGCCGATGATCATGCCCTCAATCGTGCTGTGGGGATTGGCTTCTAAAAGGCTCCGGTTTACGTACACGCCCGGATCGCCCTGGTCGGCATTGCCAATGATGTATTTGGGATGGCCGTGAGCTTTGCGGCAGAATTCCCATTTTTTTCCCGTTGAAAAACCGGCGCCGCCCCGTTCCTGCAAACCCGAGGTCTTTATCTCGGCGATGACGCCCTCAGCCGTCATATCAAAAAGCGCTTTGACCAGAGCTTGGTAGCCGTCCAGGGCAATGTAGTCCTCGATTCGCTCGGGATTGAGGTGAAAGTTATTTTCCGTAAGCAGCCGCATCTGTTTCTTGTAGAAAGGAATTTCTTTCTGACGGCTGAAATGACGTCTCGTAGCCGGATCTTCATAGGCCAACGAAGGAACGACTTTATTTTTCAGAATGGTCTGGTCGATGATCTCGAAAACATCCTTGGGCTCGAGCTTTTTGTAGAAAATACCGTCGGGATGGATGACGATATTCGGCTCCATCTCGCAGAAGCCGTGGCAGCCCGTGACCTCGATTCCGATCGTCTCTTTGAGCCCCCGGCTTTCAAGCTCTCGCTTCAGCGCCTCAAGAACAAGAAGGGATCCTTTCTCCCGACCGCAAGTGCCCGCGGCGACGACGATTGTTTTTTGATACGACGGACGTTCCTCCAGGATTTTTGTCTTCCATTCTGCGAGATGATTGGGATGCGTCAGCTTTTTCATGGCACTGCTTCGGCTCTATGCTGGTCCAGGATGGAATCCGCTTTTTTCTATGTCCATTTCTACAGCATTTTTACGGGATTTGATGAATTCCGACGCGCAGAATCAAGCAAACAGCTCTTTGGATTTAAGCCCGAACCGTTCGGCGATATTGTTCTTGACTATGGCCCCTTTATAGATATAGACGCCGCGGGCCAGCTCGGGATTGGCTTTCAAAGTGTTATCGATGCCCTTCTCGCCGATTTGGTGTAGATAACGAACGACGGTATTGGACAAGACTTTGGTCGAGGTGCGGCTGACCGACGAGGTGAAGTTGGGCACGCAGTAATGAATGATGCCTTCCTCGATAAAGGTCGGATGCTCAAGCGTAGTCGGCCGGCTAGTTTCGATGCACCCTCCTTGGTCGATGGCCAGGTCGATGACCACCGAGCCTTTCCTCATTCCCTTGACCATGTCGCGGGTGATCATGATGGGCGCTCTCTCTCCCGGACGAAGCACCGCGCCGATCAAGACATCGGCCACTTTCGTCATCCGCGCCAAATTATACTTGCTGCCGATGAGCGTCTGGATGTGGCCGCTCGTCATCTCCTCGATTTTACGGAGCCTGTCCATGTTGTGTCCGACGACAATCGTATGGGCGCCGGCGCCGAGCATCGCTCTCGTAGCGCTCCGGGCAAGGACGCCGCTGCCGATGATGACAACCGTCGCCGGCGGAACGCTGACGACGCCTCCGAGGATCATGCCCCGGCCGCCCTGGTTGGTCTGGAGATAATGGCCGGCGATAACCAGGCACATCTGGCCCGCCACTTCGCTCAGTCCTTCGATAAAGGGAAGCACATCATCAGCCTGGGCGACGATTTCGTAGCCGATCATGATCACGTTTTTTTGAAGGAGCTCTTCGACGAGGTTCTTTCTGGCGATGGCGAGATGATGGAAGCCGAACAGCACCTGGTCTTTTTTGACCAGCTTGATTTCTTCATGCGTCAGGGGCGAAATATTCAAAACGACATCGGAACGGCCAAAGACTTCATCTTCGGTAAAGACGATCTTGGCTCCCTGGGAGGCGTAATCTTCGTTGGTGTAGCCGGCCTTGAGTCCCGCGCCGGCTTGGATATAAACGGTCTGCCCCTTTTCGACAAGAAAGGAGACGCCGCCGGGCGTCAGGCCCGCCCGGTTTTCAATCTTGGAGCTTTCATTGATAACACCAACATTCATGATTCCTCCTCATATAATTGCAAAAAAAAATTAAGCCTAATCATACCAAAATCATGGCCTGCGGACAATAAATTTTTAGGGACAATATTGATGAAGTTCAGCAAACAAATGCAAAACTTAACTAGCTTTGATGATCATACCGTCCGGTCCGCAAAGGGATTCCAGGTTGCCGGCTGGATCATATTGATATTTAAAAATATTTCCCGCGGGATCCTCGACAGAAACGAGTCTTTCCTTCGGATCATAGAAAAACCGATGAATCTTTCCATTAGGATCTATCCATTTCAAGACCCTCCCTTTGTCATCATATTCATATTGCTCGGTTCCTTCAGGAGTTAAGATTTTCCGCAATTGATTGTTGTCGTCGTAGACCATCTCGATTTTTCGGCCCAAAGGATCGATCACGGCTTTCACCCGATTGGCGTCATCATATTCCCATTTCCAATCGTTGCCCAACGAATCACGATAAAGAGTTCGATTACAATTCTTATCGTAGGCAAATTGCAGAACGCCATGATTCGGATCAACCATCGAAATGATATTTCCCCTCCCGTCATAGCTGAACGCGCAAGCATAACCCGCGGGATCGATGATATTTTTTATTCTTTCCTGGTCGTCATGTTCCAAAACTAATTTTCTTGTTTGACGATCGACGATCACGGTTTTTGATAAATTCTTATCCCGATCATATTCGTAGCGGATCATATTCGAATTTCGATCTTTTTCCATAAGAAGCTTCCCGTCATCATCATAGGTCCTCTCGATCAAGTTTCCGAGATCATCAACGTCTTTCGACTGCTTCGTTTTGATGACTCTTCCCAAGGAATCATAGCTGTTTCTCATGAGAACCTTTCTCCGAGAATCCATAATTTTAATCAGCCTGTGTCCTTCATCGTACGTATAGTATTGGATGTTTCCTCGATTGTCCAAAACCCTGATCAAATCGCCGTAGCGATCGTACTGATAATCAATGAACGTCTGATGGGGCGCCAATATTTTTTTTATCCGGTTGTTCTCGTCATAAATCAAAACGAGGTGATTCCCTATGGAATCCGATATCCTGACAAGTCGGTCATTTTCATAGAGATATTCAAGCTTCTTGTGGCTCTTGTTATTCATGACCGAGGAGAGCCTTCCTTGAGAATCAAAGGTGTAGTTCAAGCCGTCGCTTTGATAGGATAGAGTCGCGTCAGGATTCCGCGTTATGAATTTTGTTGGATCGTAGGAGAAGACAGCATGGTCTCCTTCATCTTTCTCCTTTTCGACCAGAACGTACGCTTTCCTATCGGCGATATAAACGCATTTATGGGAACAACCTTGGGTTTTTTGAATGAATAAAAGGGGAGCTTCCGATTTGTGTTTGTTCAAAAATGCGATTTCGTAATCTATTTTAATATTCCAGCCGTATCCGAACGGAGAAGGCTTGATGCGAAAAGAATCGTAGCCGCGAGAGAGCTCCAGGCTCGGGCTCTCCGGAGAGGGAAGAGAAAAATCCGTATGCACGATTCTATAGTTGCCGTTGGACTTCGCTAAAGGAAAAGCGACGACCCGTTGAGTTTTCCCCTTGGACCTCACGTCCCAGGCCAGGGCCGTATCGCAGGGTTTGCCTTCTTGACTGACTGCTTTGAGGCCCTTGGCCTCACCGTCATCGGGCCTGGCGCGAAAGCGGAAATCAAAATCGACTCCCCCAAAAATGGAACGCGTCTCTATCTGCGTGGTCGACTCATCCTGTCTCGTCATTGTTTTGGAGACCCTGATGCCGGTTGTTTCTCGAGGGGTCGGAACCTTGATAAATTCATGCGACAGTAGAAAGGACAAATCCACGGGCTTGCCACTGTTCTTGAGGAATTTTGCGATCGCCGAAATTTTAGCCAATTCCCGGAGCCTTTCTAAAATGGGAAATTCTTTCGCGAATTCATCGAAATGAGCCGTAAAATGCCGAGTAAACCGATCGGCGGCCGGATCGACTCTCTGGTCTTTTTCTTTTGATAGATATTCGCCTTTGACCTTAATTGTCGCCTTTCCAAAACATAAAGCACTTCGATCGGACGTTTCTTTGACTTTAAGGTCAAGCATCATATCCTCAATAACGAACCACATGCGATGCCAAACATTTTTCTTCTCGGTTCCCAAAGAAAATCCGAGATCCAACTCGTTTTGAAATTCGGGAACCTGTGACGTCACCCTTTCCTGCGAGATATTATCCTTTCCCATGGAAAGCATTTTTAACAATCTGTCGGCTTCAAACATGATGGCGCCGAACAAGGTGTCTTCCGTCTGACCAAGATATCTGACCGCCATCATCGTCCCGTCGGGAGGAAAATCTCCGCTTTCCAGGTAGTCCGGCGGAGGATCGATGCTCACGCCGAGGTTATCGCCCGAAAAGACAGCCCTTAGGGCGACCGCAAGATGGTCTTTGTCCATCCGGGGCAACTGTCTTTCCTCGATTTTCTCATTTTTCTTTCCGACAAGCACAATCTGGCTCGCATTTTCATCCCAATAAGCGCCCTGAATTTCCTCTAAATCCGTCAGCACATCTGCCACTTTATCGAAAAGTACGCCGCCGACATTCGTTGATAAGTCTTGTAAAATGTTTTGACCTCGAGTCACTATCGTATTTGTTAAAAACTTGCCAAAGTGTTCTAAAAGAAAGCTTCCTCCTGCAGCGCCTACGACCCCTCCAATAACTGCACCCCATGGACCTCCTATTTCAAATCCAATAGTTGCTCCTTTTGCGACACCATACATTCCTCCCAATATGGAATAGGAAGTGTGAACAGCATTTGTAAATGATTGAAGCGGATCAGGATTATAAAAATGAGGAATAAATGAAGTCAGACCAATAATAGAACCGCCGGCTCCCAATGTCTTGCCCACGCTAGCAATATGGGCAAGTCCAGAAAAATTAAAAACATATTGCCCGCCGCCTCCTAAAACATAGGGCTTCGTAAAATAGCCGAGCTCTAGGGATTTTGTCAGTGATTTTGAAATTATTTTTGTAAAATAAGATAGCCAATCCCAGCTAATCGGAAACAATCCAAATGGATCGATATATGATTGAGGATTATCGCATACATAAACGTACTTGTTGAGTTTTTGCTTATTGAATGGATTTCTGCCAGCTGCGTCTCGGCTGATGAATCTTCCCAGGCTCGGATCATAGTATCTGGTCCTATAATAATAAAGCCCGCTTTCGGCATCCCATTCTCTCCCCGTGAAACGGAATGGGTTAGGGATATCTCCGGCCTCCTTCAGGATGTTTCCCCAGGCGTCATATTCATATTCGGCGACGATCTCTCCTGACTCGTCAGCCAACGCGATCACCGAGCCCAGGAGATCTAAAAGATAATAAAAAATTTTCCCTTTCCATATCATACAAACCGGATGATCAATTTGACCATCATAGATAAAATTGGCAATCATCTGCCATCGATCGTCTGACGTTTGGATCAAATTATACCCATCATAAAGGAAATGCATGACTTTGCCGTTTGATATTTTTTTGACGATCCGCCGTCCCATCGCATCATAAGCATAGTGTGACTGTCTTCTATCAGAATGTTCGATTCGCCCGAGCCTGTTTTCATAATCGAAGATATATCGTGTAGATTCCTCGCCATATTTTTTCTCAGCTAAATTACCTCGATCATCATACCGATATGCCACATCGCCGGCCTTGGACAAAATATTTTCCGATAAATAGGAATAGTGGACCTTTTTTTTCATAAGCCCCAGAGCGTTCAATACTCGACCTAAAGACCTGGACTGCGGCGTTTTCGCGAAGAGGGAAGATCTCTCCTCGAGCCGATTTCCCCAAACATCATAGCGATATTTAATCATACAGCCAGATGAATCTTTAATCCGAACAACCCGATAGAGATTGTCATAGAAATATTTTATTTTTCTCTTTTTGCTTGAATTCGCTGAACACCGGCTTGCCCCCACACAGTTCCCGACAGCGTCAAATCCATAGGCTAAATCAAACAGAATCGAACCCTTAGCGCTAGTCGTTATCAAACGGATTAATCGACCGGATGGGTTATAAACATATGAGACAGCGACTTGATTGGGAAATATTTTTTTGATGAGGCGTCCGCTTCCGTCATATTCAAAGCGAATACGCTTATCCCCAAGCGTAATTTCCGTCAGCCAGCTGTTTTTGTTATAGTCATAAGAAACGATTTGGCCATCGGGATAAACCATTCTTTTTCGATTTCCGGCAGGATCATAAGAAAAGGAAAGAACCCGGTGAGGAGGCGAAATACTTTTAACCAAGCGATCAAGCAAATCATATTGAAAAGACAAATTTCCTCCTCCTGGATCCTGAACCTCGATCAGACGGCCGACGTTATCGTATACAAACGAGATCGTCCTTTTATCCGGATAAATAATTCTTATCAGACGATTTTGGCTGTCGTAGGAATAACTCGCCTCTGCCATAGGAGCCGCTATTTTAATCTCGATAATTTATCAATGATTTCGTTCCGGTGCTGTCCTTGGTCGTACTTGAGTGCCTGTTCGTACATCGCCCGGGCTTCTTCGTTGTTCGGCGCCTCATCGCCCCACTTCATAAAGATCTCTGTCGCCCTGGCAAGGCCCTGTCTTGCCTCGGGATCATTATAGTTCTTGAGAATCTCGACCGCTTTCTTCACATCCCGAAGCAACGGAGAATAGCTATGAACAATCTCCAAGGCCTGCTTTTTGTAGCTCGAATCACGTTGAGGATTTGCCGAATGGGCATAATGAGATTCTCGATAGACGATGTAGGAGAGTAAGGCCACAATGCAAAACAGACAAATTAAGAAGGGAATATTATGAAAAACGTGCGGTTTCGTCTTCTTCTGAGAAGAATAATTCTCCACAAGACAAATATTTCGATTTTGAAAAATAAGCTCTATTTCGTTTATGGCCAGGCCCATTCGCTGTCCTTTTTCGAAAATTAGATCTGCCTTGGCTTTCGGCACCTCATTGTTTTGAACGGCCCCATCGATAAACGACCCCAACGTATTTACGACATAGGCAGATCGAAACACCTCGTGGGATTGATCGTCTTTAAAAATCGCTAGAGCTTCACTGATGACGGTCTTCATGAGATCCGCCTGCGATCCATATCGCCGATTCCAATACGAAGAAGCCGCCAAAAGCCTTTGATAATTCTCTTGGCGGCTCAACGAGACATCAAGTCCTTCGTTTTTCAAGATTTGATAGAAATCCATGTCTTCGAACATCTCAATGGCTCTATTTTTTAACAGCAAGACCGGCAGCGATCTCTCGATAAACTGATGTCAGTTCAATACTCACCTTGGCAGAATAATAATCCTGGGGTGACGAGGCTAGGGCACGAAGAAATTTTTCATTAACATCTCTGCCGATACCGACGCATATGATTCGAGCACCGCTGTCTTTAATGAATTTCGCGTAAGAAAGAATTTGTTCTTCCGGACTATCTGTAGGGATTCCGTCCGTTGCGATTACCAATACCGATCGCGCTCTTCCTTTTTTTGCCACTTCTTCATGGGCTTTCTTCAAGCCAGACATGAATGGCGTTCCTCCAGAGGCTGTCAAGTTATAGATCCCCTGCTTTAGGGATTTCATGTCCCGGGTCAGTCCGTTCGACAACTTCAGTTGTTCGCCGAAGGCGACGAAACCGAATTCGTTCGATTTCGTTCCTAGATGTTCGAGAAAATCGACGAGGGCGACTTGGGCATCTTCGAGTTTCTTTCCAGCCATACTTCCTGAAGTATCGAGCAAAAGTACGACCGAGTACTCCAGAGAGACCATGGTTTGAGAAGACACCGATTTCTTTTTCGTGAGATCTGAGGGCGTCTCGTTTTTCTGGACCACGGCTCCTCTAATAATCATCTGGGGTTTAGACGGAATCAATGTTTGATTGTACTTTGCTCGCAGTTCGGGACATAAGAGAATCCTACGCGCTTCAAAGATGAGGTCTCGCGTCTCTTCGGCTCTTTTTCTCAGATTTTGATCGGGATGATAGAGCTGCGCTTGTATCTCTCTGAGCTTCGCCTTAGCAGCCTTTTCAATCGTCCCCTCATCAGCAGAATCGGCAATGCCGAGGATTTGATAAAAGTTGGCGATGGCCAAGGTTTAATCCTATTTGATTTCAATACCCCGGATTTTCTCTTTTTCTTTTTGTAGAGCGGTCTCATCAAGCCAATCCACCTGGGCCTGGAACTCTAGTGCGGCTCCTGAAATCAGCTCTTTAGCTTTCACATGAACGATGTCCTCGAGATCATATTCCATTTTTATTTCAATATCCGGCAGCCCTTTGGCCATCGCCGGAATGCCGCGTAGCACATATCCATCCTTATTGCCGATGACACGGCAAAACTTGGGATCCTCATCTTCCCCCTGCAAAAGGACAATGTTGACCGCCGTCTGATAATCTTCGACCGTCGTATATTTTTGGATACCGGTGGCCGGCCGTTTCTCTCCTTTTGAAATGATTCGCGAATTAATTTTTCGTTGGCTGTTGGGTTCAATCGCCTCGACTCCCAACGAATGAGAGACGATCGTCTTCACCATGGTTTCAGGAACAGGCAGTCCTTCAGGAGTTCGAACGGTGATTTTATCTTTCTTATCGGGAAAAAGCTCCACGAATCTCCATGCCGCAATGGAGGCCGCTCCTAAAGCGACAAGTTCATCGGGATTGAAGCCTCCTATCTCCGGATCTTTTCCGGATTCCATTTTGATGGTATTTTGAACGAGAGGGATTCTTGTCGATCCTCCGACCAACAAAATCTTGTCAATCCGCGCCCATTCTTCTTTTTTTATCTGTTCCCATTCCTTTTGTCCCGTTTTTCGAATCAGTTCAAGATTTTCTTTTTCCTTAGTGGATAATTTCTCTCTTTTTGTCCGCAGAGCGATCAGGGTCTCCTCGAGATATCCTTTGGTCTTCTCTATGTCTGGCGCAATCAAGCTCTCAAGTTTTTCTCGCGTCAATTTGAGGTCCAGGACCTTCCCTTCCGAACTTAATCCGACATCGACTTCATCAACAAAAGAAAGATCTTCTTTGGCTTTTTCGGCTTTGTCCAGAAAATCTTGATAGGTTTTTAATTCTCTCAGCGGATCCACACCATGAGCCTTATTAAACTCATCGGCAAAATAATTCACGACATCCTCATCAAAGTCAGCGCCGCCAAGGAATCGATCGCCATGCGTCGCCAGGACTTCAATTTCTCCTTTGGCATTCACCTCCATAACGGCTATATCAAATGTGCCTCCTCCCAAATCGTACACAAGGCAGATCATGGGCTCTCTTTGCTTGTCAAGGCCATAAGCTATAGCGGCCGCGACCGGCTCATCGACGATTCGCATGACGTTGAACCCGGCCAGCTCGCCAGCCTGTTTTGTCCTCTCCCGTTCTAAATTGCCAAAATAATAGGGGACCGTTATGACCGCATGAGTAATTTCCTCTTTCAGATATTTTTCAGAATCTTGTTTGAGCTTTTTAAGTATGAGGGCGGACACCGTCTCAGGACGCCATTCTTTTCCTTCAGTATCCACGAAGCTCCAATTTTCTATACACATGTATCGTTTGACGAGCCTTACAACATCTTCCGGTCTTGCTACAGCGGCTCGTTTAGCGATGCCGCCAACCTTAACGATAACTTTGTCCTCTTTTTTATCAAAAAGGACCACCGAGGGAGTTAACCTTTCTCCCTCCGAATTCGGGATGATGAACGGACGCCCTAGGTTATCAATATCGGCGATTAGAGAACGCGTCGTTCCCAGATCAATTCCCACCGCTTTCGCCATTTTGTTTCTCCTTTTTAATATAATATTTTTTTACAATGACTTTCTCGGGACGCAATAAAAACCTAGCATCATACATAAATCCAACTTTGACCACTTTATCAATTTTTAGGTTTTCCTCTGGATCATCTGTGGCAGTAACTTGTATGGCTTCTTGATATTCTTCATTAAATTTTCTTCCTTCTTCTGGCGTTTTTGTAATTCCCTGTCGTCTTAAGATATGTTCGATTTCGTTCCCCAGGCTTTCCACGTGTTTATGGATGTCTAGAATTTCCGTATTCCCGGTCATCTGCTCTTTCAATTCAAGAATCCGATCGTATAGACAAATAACATCTAAAAAAATTCTTTTAAGAATTCTCTCCCAAATAAAATTTTCTTTATATTGACAAAGCTCCTGGAAAACCTTTTCATAAAATTGGTCTTTAGTTCTATTTTTACTAAAAAATTCTTCAACTATTAATTGAAAATTCGTAACTTTTTCATCGAGTCTTCTAACGGAATCGATGATAGGATCTTGGGAATTTTCCTGATGGTTGATCCCTTCCTTTTTGTTATTTTTCTGATTCATCATTTTGTCTTTCCTCAAATGATCATATTTAAAAAAACGGAAATTTGGCCGGAAACATATGACTGAAGGTATTGAGCGGATGGAAAATATGAATGTACGCCTCGAACAGGCCGTAAAGACAGACAAACAAAGCAAACGATGTCATAAATGTTACTTTTATACGTCTCATGAATTCAGGTTGAATCGTTTGTCCTGATCCGACCGCGCCGCGAAATGAGAAATAAAACAGCCTTAGAACAAACCATGCTAAAAGGAATAAGAAAAAATAACGCAAGATATTTTGAATTTTAAAAACGATTGAGTAAACATCTGCAATCTCTTTAATAACATTATCCTTTTCGGAAGCTTCCTTAAATCTTTTAATCTTGTCCGGATCTACCAACGCTAAATTCAATATCGCTTCTCCATAATCGGGGCTCAGCCTGACGGCTCTATCGAACATCTCTTTTGCTTTGCCAGCGTTTCCAATTTTATAATAAGCAATTCCTAACAAGTTAAAAAGCTCAGCACTATCCTGAGAAATCTGTTTGATGCCGAGGAGATATTCAATCTTTTTAACTTCCTTTTTCTCAAGCAGGGCCATGGCTTGGACAACCCGGTCGCTGTACCCTCCTTTCTCAGCTTTTGCTTTCGCTATATCGAGACTAATATTCGCCGTTTTCTTATTTCCCAGATAGAATTCGATAATGGTTTCGACTCCAAAAATCGTCGGATTATTGATGTTTATTTCTTTGGCCTTCTTACTGGCCTTTTTTGCCGCTTCAAAATAGCCTTCCGCAGCTGGATCCTTTGGATTTGCCATTTTACTAATCCTCGCTATTGAAGCGCAGGAATAGGCCATTTCGGCATAAGTGGTACTAAAATCCACAATCAGTTCTATGGATTTGTTGAAAAACTCAAGAGATTTTAGATACCCTTCCTTGGTCCCTTCGTAGGCGGCTTGCTTCCCCTCAAGCCAATAGCGTCGTCCGATCTCTCTATCTGCTGTAGTTTTCGTAAGAACTTCTTCATAGACATGGTCGATTTTATACGGCTCGGGTTCTAAGGATCCCTTCATGGGACCAGGCTTTATAGTCCCTAAGTAAAAAGGAGAGATGAGGCAATAATATAATGCAAAGGTTAAAAATATGGGTAAGCATCCTCCTTTATATTTATCCGTATCGAGGGATTTATATTCCACAGATTTTTTTCGAAAACCAGCGGAGAAAAGCACCAAAGAAGAGATGTTGGATAATATAAACATGACAGTAAATAGAATCGTACTAAATGTGCTGCTAAAATGGCTGAAAAAAATACCCCTAAATTTTGCAAATCCGAAATTCAGCAGAACGATTAAAAAAATCGTCAGGTTCACTCCCTTGAATTGGATTAATAAAATAAGCGAGGCATAGACAAGAATATAAGGATAAAAAGGAAAATCTGGAAGATTTAGATGAGGGAAGAGTTTGTAAATCACAGAATACGTAAAGACAGAAATCGAAATAACAAGCCAAAGCCAAAACATAAAGTTTATAAAACCTTCCGGAGAAATTGAAGGCTTATGATAAAAAGATGGTTCCTTTTGGATTCCGCGGAAGTGATAATTATCAATCAAAGAATCTCTTCTTGTGGATACTGGTGAGAAAAACGATTTGTTTTTTAGATTTAATTTTTCCTCTAAACACTCGGGACATATGTCAATGCTAATATTATTCAAATACGAGGAGTTTAGATATTTAGAAAATCGCTTGTGGCATAAAATGCACCTTCGTGTATCCTCCATCTTCCCCCTTTCCGTTAGCTCATTTTGAAAACGACCAATTTCCCCTCTACGGTATCCCGTATTCTTAAATTCTGAAACTACTTTATTTCTAAAACAATTTTATTCCCTTTAATAAATAATTGCAATATTTTATCCTTTTCAAGCATAAAATATGATGAGCGTTTTCCTTTCTTTCACAAGCTTTAAAATCCTTACTCAATTTTTAATCCCATATTTAAAAGAAAGGAAATCGTATGGGAAACATATACTCTATACTATTTACGGGTTTGATAAGGTGAATATATAGCTCAAACAGGCCATAAGTTGTCATGAATATTATGGAAATCCAGGTGCTAAATTTTCTTGTTTTTTTCTCAATCCATATTTGAATTTGCTCTCTATTCTTCTCAAAAGCTTCCAAATCTATAAAGCCATTTTGAGTTTTAGGGATAAAACGAACGCTTAAAATTGCATTCCCCGAAAACCAAGCGATGCCAAGAAGAATATAAAGCCACCTCAAGGAATTCATGATGCTAAACAAAATGGAATAATATTGTGCCAAATTTTTCACATCTTTATCTTTGGAAACAGCTTCTTTGAAAAGGATTTTTGTTTGTTTCTTGGGATAAACCAGAGCCAGATTGATATGAGCCTTGCCAAAATCATGGCTTAGTCTAATTGCTCGCTCAAACATCTTCTTCGCAGATTCTGTATCGTTTATTAAAAAATAAGTTATTCCAAGTAAATTATGTATTTGAGCATCATCCGGGGCTATTTTTCTTAATATCGTGGCCAATAAAGAACCTCTTTTTATGTTGTCTTCAGTCAAAACTGCCTCCGCAAGAAAAACTTTGTCCGTGAACCCGAGTTGGTCGGCAATCGCTGCTAATTTCTTTAAACCTTCCGCCCTTGCATAATTGAGATTGGATTGATAATAATTAATCTCAACATCCGTTAATCTAAATTTAATTCTGTTTGATAAATATATTTCTGATTTCGCAAATTGAATGACAAGATCTACAGCAATAAGCGTTGGATTTCGCTGATTAATGGCCTCAGCCAATTTCAGCATTTCTTCAGCCTTATTCATATATCCATCCACTTCTGCTTTCCCATATTTTGCCTCGTCTGATATTTTAGCAAGATTAGCATAAGAGAAAGCCATTTCTGAATACGCGGTACTGAAATTTGGAATCAATTCTAAAGCCTTTCGATAATATTCTAAAGATTCCACAAACCCCTTCCTGGTACCTAAACTGGAAGAATACTTTCCTTCATAAAAATATTTCAGTGCAATCATTTTGTCGACGCTTCCCGCAGTAATTTCTTCTTCATAAATCTTATCCACGCTTTCAGGCTTGATGACATTAATATAGCTGGAAGGATTAATTTTAATGCTGCCTAAATAAAAAGGAGATAAAAAGATTAACAAAATAAGAATGGGGTATATTAGGAATCCCAAATTCATACTTCTTAGTTTTGAATATCTTTTTAATAAAGCGAGATCGACGACGAATCTAATGATATTGAGTTCAAGATAGAGAGCAATTACAAACAGGACTGTAATAACAAATTTCAAATTTCTATTAGGAAAATAGCTATAAAAAATATTTCTAAAGGATGGAATAAAAAATGACACGAAAAGGATTAAAATAAGCTCGATCCAAGGCGGCCGGAGGAGATATTTTGCCGTTGAACGAATGTACGGAAATCTAAAAGAAAATAATACAATAGCCAAATGAGCGCTTACATACCAGCTAAACCGAAAATTTGGCAAATTTAACTTTTTACTTATCAGAGAATAAAACTGGGCAAGTATCGAGATAAGGAAGAGAGTCCAAAAAATATAAATTAAGCCTTTATAACTGTCTCGAGCCGCGATTTGGACTCTTTGTTCTGAAATTTTTCTAACTTTTGGCTTTTTCTTAAGACAATCGGGACAGACATTACATACAGTTGTTTCTGCATATTCACCATAGCGTTTTTTAATTTTTTCCAATGTATCAATGTGATCATAAATTGAAAATTCTCTGTGACATAGACAGCAAGTCAAACGTTCGGTGCTATTCATTTCAAAAAACGAATTCTCCCCCTGTCAATGGATTTCTCCAATCTTAGCGCCGTTTCCTCGTTCTCCCCAAAAATCCTTTTCTTTCGAGCAATCTTTCTCGGCTTACGTCGTTTATGAGAACTCCGCTTTCTCGAGATCGTTCGAATGGGAAGGTATCATAATCTCCTTAATTCCTCCATTCGCAATTGTAGCTATTCTATCACTCGTCTGGGCGATTAGATCCCTCTCATGGGAAACAATGACAAATGCTGTACTGTTTAATTCTCTGATCCTGTTCATCATGCGAAGAATTTCAATTTTCGTGATGATGTCCTGGTCGGCGAACGGCTCATCGGCAAAAATCAGTTTGGGCCTTAAGAGAAAAACGCGGCCGATCGCCAATCGCTGCTTCTCCCCGCCGCTCAGCTCGCTCGGGTATTTTTTCAGGATTTCCTCGATGTCCCCTTCGGATTTGCATATCCCGAGATCCAGGAGAGATCGCGTGATCATGTTTCGTCTTTCATTTTGGTTTCTGACTCCAAAAATCGTTGATACCGTTTCGGTGAGGATTTCCCCAATGGTCATTCTTGGGTTGAAAATCGAGGCGGAATTCTGAAAAATGACTTGAATCTCCTTCCTCAGTTCCATCATTATGGGGGAATCCGGCTTTGAGCCGTCGGGCTGAATCTTTATTAAATCTACTTTCCAATTTTCTTGAGGTTTTCGGTGCGGCCGGCAATAAAAAATCCTTCCTTGTGTATTTGGCAAAAGCCTGGCCAAAGACTTGATGAGCGTAGTTTTTCCACAACCGCTTTTCCCGACGATTCCCAAGAATTCCCCTTCTCTGATATCGAGGTCGATTCCATCCAATACGACCCTCGGCTTCTTCAACATTCCATGAGAATAGGTCTGCCTTAAGTCCTTCACTTGAAGGATGACATCGCCGATAGATTTTGAAGAAACTATTGTCCTCATATTTTCAATTCTCCGGGGATTTAAAAGAGGATGGCTTTTCAAAACCAGGGGAATCTCGCCAACATATCTAGTCGTGAGTTTTCGGCTTTCGATGATGTGATCTGGTAATTCGCTCTCCGCTCTATCCAAAGCGTCAATGACGCCGACTCCCTGGCCATCCGTTTTATCCAAGATGATGATCTCGTCATCTTTCTCGAACAAACTCCTGATAAGATTAACATCGTGGGTTACCAAGAGAAGAGATTCTAATTTGCGCTCTTTACGAAGATTCAGGAAAAGCTGGATGATTTGTTTTTTTGTATCATCATCTAACGCCGAAGTCGGCTCATCCGCCATAACAAGGTCCTTGCAGCCGCGGGCCATAGCCATCAAGGCTCTTTGCCTCTGCCCTTGAGCCAATTGATGGGGATACTTCTTGGCTTCCCCAGCATCAAGGCCCACATCAGACAACCATTTTTTAATGGATGCACCCGTGTTTTTCCATGGTTTTGAAGGTCGAATCATCTCGCCGATTTGCCATTTGATGGACAAAGTCGGATGGAGATGGGAATCGGGTCCCTGGAAAATCGTAAAAACCGTCTTACCTCGCAAAGCTTTTAAGTTGTCGGGAAGATATCTTCCATTTTTTAATAGAGCGATTTTTTTTTGGCCGTTTTTATATAAATTGATATCTCCTTCCAACCGCCAATCAGGAGGCGTCAGGAAGCCCACAATCGCTTTGAGTGTGAGCGTTTTCCCGATTCCGGACCTTCCGATGAGCGCCGTGAATTTGCCTCTCCTGACCTGGAAACTGATTCTGTTCAATAGTAATTTCTCGCGAAGATTCTGATCCTGCCGGAGATATACGCTCAGGTTTTTTACATCAAGAAGGATCCCCCCAAGCGGCGTTTCGCTTCGGTCGAAATTCTCGTTTAACATTTCCAAAGTCTCCATTTTTGCCCCAGGTCGAACATGACAAGATCGACGCTCGTCCAGGTCCCTTTATCCCGCCGCCTTTTCTCTTGGCAATAGACGCTCAAACCGTCCCCATAGAGATAGAATCCAATAATCGTGCTGATGATAAAGAACGCCGGGAAGGTATAAAGCCACCAATGCTCAAAATTGAGCTTCGGCAAAAAATTAACGAGAGCGTTTCTCACGTCAAAGGTCAAGAGCATTCCGGCCCAGCTAGTATAAACTTTAGCGCCCAAAAATGGCGAAATAGCGATCAAATAATCCAGGCTGATTTCAATGAGAACGACGGAAGACCAAACTTGTGTCGCCGTGACGATTATATCCTCCAGGCAATTTCTTCCAATAATATGGAACCACAGGATTCTTTTGTGCGGAACGCCATGAGCTTTGGTGCCGTCGATAAAATCCAGGCTGATGAACGTTTTAATCCTTTCTTGAACAAGCCTAATCATCCGCGGCAAAAACGCCAGCCCGATTCCCAGACTGAGGATCAAAATTCTTAAAAAGGGCAAAACGAATGAGATGACGCGACGTGTCTTCCACAATTCTTCCCAGAAGTTGAATATGGCCATAACGACTAACATGAAGATCAAGACTGGAATGGTTTCAATGGTCTCGACGAAACCGAGGATGAACCGTTCGCGTTTCCGCTCAAGCGTCGCCGCACCCAGCCAAAGTCCCAGACTGAGAGCAAAAAACGTCGCCAACATTCCAATAAAATAGGTATGCCCGGCGCCGAGGATGATTAATCTTAGGATATCCACTCCCTCGTTATTTGTTCCAAAGGGATGAAGGAGTTGAGGAGCAAGGAGAGGAAGCGTTGTGAACGTCCGGGGGGCGACAAAAAGATAGAAAATATTTAAGATCGTCGCCGTCAAAATAGGCAACAGCAAAAGGATCCCTCCGATAATTCTAAAATTTTGGGCCTTCACGGCTGACCTTAATATAGAAAAAGGATAAAAAAGAAACGAGACCCGGGCTCTCAAAGTTTTAAAACGAGATTTTTTCGAGCTCTTAAAAATACATTTGAAAAAGCTATAAATCAAGGTAATCAAACTTATGAAGAAAAAAAGGGGCCAGACCGTGAATCCAAAATATTGAAAAAGCTTTAAATGCCTGTATGTTTCGGGGCCAACCTTCAGATCATGCTCCCGCGAATCCATGATTCAAACCTCAAAAAACGCTCAAATATCTCGCTTCAACATGTTACAATCTTTGTCCGTAGCGCGGATTCAAGAGAAGGTATAGGAAATTGGCCATTATTGACTCTATCCGAACTATGAGAACCGAAAAAAGCACAACAGCTAGGACTCTTCGAAAATCTTTGTCAGCAAGACCGTCGATTAACATGTAGCTGAGGCCAGACAGCCTAAAAATTTGCTCCACCACGAGCCCGCCGCTTATAATCAGCGGAAAGAGCACGCACATGCGGGGAATGATTTGAACTGCCGCGTTTCGGAAAGCATGGAACTGGATTGTGCCAAAAAAAGGGAAGGTTGTTTCACGAAGTCCTTTGGCACGGGCCGTTTCCATATAGTCCTTGGCCATTTCTGTTTGGAGTGACGTTTTGACGATCCGGCCCATCTCATTGATGATTCCGCAGCTTAAGCTTAGCGTCAAGACCGCCGCAAAAAAATTTGCCCCTAAAATCCCGTATAAAAAATATCCTAAAAAAAAGGCCGGAAGAGAAACCCCGAGATATATCAGATACTCTGTCGCATTTCCCGAACGCTTTTGGCCGTACAATCCCAATCCGAAAGAAATGAAAAGGGCGGGAAACAAGGATACAAACGTTAAAACAAAAGTGACCGGGAGCCTGACTTTGATCTCTTCGCTGACCTTTTGGCCGGAGGCGGTTTCTCCCAAGTCTCCTTTGAGGACAGCCAGGGTCCATTGGAAATACGAAAGCAAAAATTTTTCGGATTTAGGATCGAATTTAGGAACAGCCTTAGGGGAGAGGTTTTTTTGCTCGATTTTTGCCGAAGCTCGGATCTTAACATCCCTTTTTTCTCCTTTGGGAGCCGCCCAAAGGAGCAAATAGATGACAAATGTCGTTATGAAGCACAGCGCAATCGTCTTCGTTAAGATCTCAAAAATCAGGAATCGCGCAAAACGAAGGAAAAAGCCCATCTCGTGCTCTTTTTTACTTCATCAGCGACCAGGTTTCCACAGTGGAAAACCCGACCTCGGGGTGGACGGTGACATCAAGAAGTTTATTGGAGTAATAAGCCCTTCGGGGAACCGTGAATAAAAAACATCCTGGGACGAGTTCGTTGATCCTTTTCTGAATTTGCCTCGCCAGGTCTACGAGCTTTTCCCAATCAATCGTCGAACCAAAAGTCTTTAAGAGCTTTTCCAGCCTATCGTCTCGCAACCCCCAATAATTCATTTCACCTTCGCCGAAAAGACTCCGGATATCATAGAGATGATCAAAGCCGGTGAACTGATAAAGCACCGCATCGAAATCAATATCTTTCATTTTCCGATTATAGAGCGGAGGTGCAAAATCATCCACGGTTACTTCAATTCCCAGATTTTTCATAGATTCCGCATACATTTTGGCAAGTTCAGCAGCTTTCTGGCCGTCATATTGAGAACAAAGCAAAAAATGAAAACTATTTTTGGATGATGTTAATTTGCCGAGACATTCCCTCGCCCTCGCAACATCGAATTCATTCATGCCAATGAATTCCGCAGGCCGATATTGCGAATAGCCAGAACTTGTCGGGAAAATGCCGAAATTAATTGTTTGAAGGCGCCTGAGTTCCGGATCCAATATAAAAGTTTGAGCTAGAGCGTTTTTATTCGTGGCCAGAGTCACGGCCTGCCGGAAGTTAACATCATTAAAAGGGGCTCGGTTTGTGTTATAGATGATGGCATAGAAGGAATACGGAAGATAGGTGGAATAATTCAATGGAGCATCTTGTATCTGATTAAAAAAATCTTGTTTGACATCGAATACGATAGCCGCTCCTTTTTGAAGGTCTTTGATTGCCTTCAAGGGATCGCTTTCCTTCTCCATTCTCAAAGTCCTAATCGGGGAGGACGAAAAGCCTAGGAAATATTGATATCCTTCTTCTGGAATTTCATTGACTTCAAGGATGATTTTTTCTGAGGTTGAGCGTTTGCTGATCCTATACGGGCCCGTCCCGATAGGCCTGAATTTGAATTCTTCGCTGAGTTCGCTTTTGACACTGAGATTGGTCGGCATTTCCCGCAATTGGCCTTTATAGGTATAAGATCGGGGCATGATTTTCACCGGCGATAATAGCTCCATAAAAGCTTCCATGCTTCTGTCGACTTTTAATTTAATATTTATTTTATAATTATTACCCGCAACGGGATCGATGGATTCAATAAAAGTGTTCATCCAATCTTTCAGATAGGAATCGCTCTCATTGATCGCCTTCCAGGTGTAAATGACATCATCCGCCGTAAATTCTCTGCCGTTATGCCAGAGAACGCCTTTGCGAAGATAAATTGTGATCAAGAAATGGCTGTCCAGGCTTTCTTCCCGATATCCCCCTTTATCCACCAAGGCCCATTGGTAGTTTTCCCTTCCATCCTTGACCGTAGTCTTATTGACCAACCCGTCATAGAGGAGCTCGCATAAATATTTGGCTTGTTCATTCATTGGCATAATCGGCCGAAGATCATCAGGCGATTTATCCGCAAAAAAAAGCAAATCCGTAGATTTTTTGGTTGGCCGAATCACCAGAACATAACACAAAGCAAAGCCTATCATGAGTAAAATAAATAATAATACCCCCCTTTTCATTGCTTTTTTCTCCTTCTATCTCGGATACAAGCGGAAAACGAATTGAAAATGGTCTGGAGAATTTACTTCCCTTTTAATACTGACGTTATCGATACGGGTACCTGCCTGTATCTTTTCTCTTACGTACCTTTTGTATATCGTATTATCGCCTTCAGTCCTCCATTCTCCAGCGAAATTAAGCCCACTGCCATCCAATTGATAGCCCGGGGGAATAAACACATTCAAATCGCCATAAGCCGCGATCGTGAAACAATAGACTACCACTTCGCCTCTTGCGATTGTTCCTGTTTTAATAATTTGTCCGTATCTTACGCCATCGTGAGTAAGTTTTCCAAGATCTATGCACGAAGGAGGCGGCGGTTCACCTCTTTCCTTATTAAATACGATGACGAAATCTGGCTGGCTTTCCGCTCTCCCATCGGAGACGATAAGGCGGAAGACATATTTCCCCGGCCTTACCGGAGCAAACGTGGGCCGAGCGGAGGAAGAATCGGAAAGCATGATTGGAGTACCTTCGATTTGAGACCATTTATATATTAGAGCATCGTCGTCGGGGTCCCGGCTTTGAAGGCCATTTAACATTACAACATTTCCGCTGAACACTATCTGATCGGAACCGGCGTTCGCAACAGGGAGTTGATTCACGGGTTGCGGAAGGGTCGTCGGTCTTCTACATGATTCCAGCCGATTTATGTCCTGCTTGATGATTCTCTCCCATTTTTGGATGCTGTCAGCCAAAAAAGAATATTTTGTTTTTCTCTGGATGGTTTGAAGCATATCCAAAATTTCCGTATATTTTTTTTGTTCCCTCAAAAATTCTTCGGAATTTTGAGAAATTCTTCGGCATGCGTCGTCGAAATCGATTTCTCCGTATTTTTCCTGGACTTCGCCGAGTTTCTCGATGGCCTCGATTTCGCTTTCAGCTCGGGATTGAAGTCCGGGAATCCGGGCATCATTCGGTAAAAATTTTTCAGCTTTTTTCGTTCTGGCAATGGCTAGGGAAAAGGAATTTTGCCGTTCTTCTAGCGACCCTGTCGTAATGCCTTTCATAAAATTCCATTCTCCGATTCGCAAATGCGCTTCCCCGATATATTTCTTAGCCTGGTCTAAAACTCCGGGCGCAACCAATCGCTTTTCTAGGAGTTCTTCAAATTGCGTGATGGCTTCGGCGAAATTGCGGACAGCCTCTTGAGGATTGACGTCAAAATATTGATCACCTTTTTTAAAGGAATCCACCCCTGAATTCCAAATAGTTTCCCAGGCCGGAGGTTTTGCGGGAAGCTCTTTTTCAGAGACTTTGACCGGAATCTGCGATCCGCATGCCATGATGAAAAAAAGAGTTATCATTCCCCCTAAGATGAATTTAAAATTCATGGCTTGCCCGTTTTTGATAAAAATCACTCCCCCAAATGAACGCCATGCGTTCTTTTTATAACAGAACAAACGATTTTGGGGCTTTTTTAAAAAAACACTTTTGGCTTTTAATTCCCTTAACATCGATTTCCAGTTTTAAAACTGCTTTTTTTTAATATCATAGATATACAGCTAAGTCAAACCGAGCAGTCTATTGCGGTTCAGTTGATTAGGCCTATATCCGATCCGTTAAATATTTTGTTCCTTTGATTTCATCTTTTATAAATGATAGTGCCGCCGAGGATCGTCATCAGGACTTTGGCCTTTTGGATTTCTTCGGGTCTGATCTTGAATAAATTCCTGTCGAGGACGACGAGATCGGCAAGCTTGCCAGGCTCGATCGAGCCTTTCATGTCCTCGGCGAATTCCGCGTAGGCGCCATTGAGAGTGAATCCTTTGATCGCTTCTTCCAAAGAAATTTTTTGCTCGGGAATCCAGCCCCCGGGATTCTTGCCGTCAAGCGTCCGCCGGGTGACGGCAGCGTAAACGCCCATGATCGGGTCGAGCGGCGCTACCGGCCAATCCGATCCGAAAGCCAACGTTACGCTCCCGTCCAAAAGCGATTTGAACGGATACGTATGTTTCGCCCGCTCTTTGCCGATTCTCTTTTCCGCCCAGCGGCCGTCATCGATGGCGTGATAGGGCTGGACCGAAGCGATCACCCCGAGCCTGGCGAAGCGGGCGATGTCGGCGGGGCGAAGATGCTGAGCGTGCTCGATCCGGAATCGCCTGTCGCGCGCGCCGCTTTGAACAAAGGTTTTTTCAAAAATATCCAGGATGAGGGCATTGGCCCGGTCGCCGATGGCGTGAATAGCGACTTGAAGACCGGCTTTGTCGGCCGCCTGAATCCGCTTCTCCATAATTCCTTCCGGAAACATCTGGCTGTGGAGGAGGCCGCTTGTCCTTGGGTCATCCGTATAGGGCTCGAAGAAATAGGCGGTCGTGGAGCCGAGCGAACCGTCAGCAAAACCCTTCAAGCCGGCGAACATGAGAGATTCGTTTCCGAACGGCGTCTTGAACTGCAGGCGCGTGACGAGATCGACCTCGGTGATCGGAACATAGAAGAAAATCCGCGTCGTCAGCTTGTGATTTTTAAGGAGCTCTTGATAGACATCCAACCCCGTTTCCCCGGACATATCGTGGACCGAGGTGACTCCCATTTTCGCGGCGTGCTCGAGCGCCGTCTCTGCGGCCCTCAGGTTTTGCTCATGGGAAGGCGGCGGAATCTTGCCGTAAACCAGGTCCATGGCCGCGTCTTTGAGAATGCCCGTCGGCTCGCCTGTCCTTGGATCTTTGACGATCTCGCCGCCGGCCGGAACGGGCGTAATTTTGGTGACGCCGCTTATTTTAAGGGCCAGGCTGTTGGCTAAAATCATGTGGCCGTCGAGGCGGTTGATGCAGACCGGATTGTCCGGCGTGACTTTATCGATCCATTCTTTGCGCGGCAGCTCGGGCGGCGTGAACTGCTCATGGTCCCAATCGCCGTTCAGGATCCATTCCCCCTTGGACAGGCTCTTGGCCTTTTCCGCGATGCGGACGACGAACTCCTCCTTGGATATGGCATCCCGGAGCTGGATGCTCATGAGCGAGAAGCCTCCGTTCATAAAATGCGTATGGCTATCGATGAAGCCCGGAAGGACAAATCCGTTTTCGAGATCATTAACCTTGGTCCTCGAACCCGCCATTTTCCGGATTTCCTTGTTCGACCCGACGGCGGAGATTTTGCCGTTCGAGACGGCCACGGCTTCGACCCACGGCCGGCGCGGGGCCACCGTCCAGATTTTTCCGTTGACGAAAATCTTATCGGCCATTTTTTCCCCCGATCCGGAACAAGAAAAAAACGAAATTAGTGCCAACGATAAAACCCACAGAACCAGCGCATTTTTCTTCATGAATTGCTCCTCCTCGAATAAATAGGGACGGTTCTTTTTTTTGATTTGATATCATGACTAATATCAACGCATTAATAATAGTGACATCCTCGTTCGGGCGGCGCTTAGGCCGTCCTCAAGCCCCCGTAGCGGAGGGGGGCCCCGTCTGCTTTTCCGATGGGGGGAACCGGCGGGACTGGTTCCTCGGGGTCCGGGGGCTACGGACGGCCTAAGCGCCGCATCTAGGTTGTCACCTTTTTATTGCGTTTATATTAGGACTCATCTAATTTTTATAAAAATGGAAACGTCTCCGTTTTTTTTCAGAATCGAATTTTATCAAAATCCCTCGGAATCATCAGGGTCCCCGTGAAATGGCGCCGGATCTCGTTCTCGATCTCGGCCAGGGAAAATTCAACCTCACCGAAAAAATGGCAGGGAATGAGAGTCTTGACGCGGGCGTCTTGGGCCAGGCGGCCGAGCTCTAAAGAACTCGTATGCAGAGTCCGGAGGACGGGATACTGTTCAAAAAAACGGGAGGGCGCGCTGCAGTCGTGGCAGAGAACATCCAAACCGCCAGCCTGCCGCAAAAGAGAGGGATCGGCCGGCGTGTCTCCGGAATACAGGAATTTGCGTCCGTCATTGAAACGAAAAAGATAAGCCAGAGACGAGGTGTGATGGGAGACTTCAAAGGCCGTGACATCGGCCAGGCCGGAAAGCTTGAAATCCATGCCCGGGCGGACGACATGAAATTCTGCCCTGGTTTTGTAATTCGCCTCCCGCACGCCGAAAAGATCGAGAAGCCGTGTGCATAACTCCACGGTTTCTTCCGATCCATAGAGCCGGATCAACCCGTCATACAACATCAGGCCGAGAAAGACCGACGGCAGACCATAGACGTGGTCGGGATGAATGTGGGTGATGACGATCGATTCCAGGTCCAGCGGATCATATCCGAGTTTCTTAATTTTCTGGATCGCGCCGCCGGGACAATCGATCAAGACAAATTTTCGGCCGGCGCTGAGAAGAAACGACGCGTTGTCGCGATCGGCCGTGGCCGTCGCTCCTCCGGTGCCGAGAAACCCCAGTTCGATCATTCTGAAAATCCTTTATAAATAATTTCGCCGCGAAAAGCAAATCGCGCAAAACGTTGACACAATCGAGCGCTTGGGCTAAAAAAGAGATATGAAAAACGTTGAGCTTCGCGTCTCCGCACCGGGCCGGATGTGTCTTTTCGGCGAACATCAGGATTATTTCGGCCTGGCCATCATCGCCGCCGCCATCAACCTCCGGATTGCGATCGGAGGAAGCCGGCGGACGGACACAACATTCGTCATCGATATGCCTGACATCGGCGAAAAAGAAGAATTCTCTTTTGATCGGGAAATCCCCTACGATAAAAAAAGGGATTACTTGAAAAGTGCCGTCAACATCCACCGCCGGGCGGATCTGCCCCTGACCGGCTGGGACTGCCTCGTCCGAGGCACGATTCCGATCAACGCCGGCACATCCAGCTCCTCGGCCCTGGTCGTCGCCTGGAATAAATTTTTGCTCGAGGCCGCCCGGGACAGCCGCGCCAAAAATCCCTACGAAATCGCCGAGCTCGGCTTCCTCTCCGAGGTCGCGGAATTCAAAGAGCCGGGCGGAAAAATGGACCATTACGCCTCGGCCCTGGGCGGCATCGTCTGGATTCAATTTGATAAACCGATGAAACTTGTCCAGCTTCAAAATCCTCTGGGAACGTTCGTGCTCGCCAACTCCCTCCAGAAAAAAGACACGACCGGCATGCTGGGTTTCATCAAAGGCCATGTGCTCGAAGGCGCCGAAATGGTGCGGACCAAGATCCCCGGCTTCATGTTGAAAAGCCCTCTCTCCGCCGAAGTGCTCGCCGAAATCGACAAGCTGCCCACGGACCATAAAAGACTTCTCAAAGGAACGCTCCTGACGCGCGACCTGACCAAAGAAGGCGCGGCGCTGTTCCAGGTCCAGCCGTTCGACCATCGCCAATTCGGCGAGATGCTTTCCGCCCAGCACAGGGTCCTCCGGGATTTGCTCCAGATTTCCACGCCGAAGATCGAAGACATGATCCAATCCGCGCTTGACGCCGGCGCCTTGGGTGCTAAAATAAACGGCTCCGGCGGCGGCGGCTGTATGTTTGCCTACGCTCCCCGCCATCCCGAAAAAGTCGCCGCGGCTGTGGAAAAAGCCGGCGGCAGAGCCTACGTCGTCCACATCGATGAAGGAGTGAAACGGGAAGTCTAAATTTGGAGGAAGTCCGATGATCGATGCCACGAAGATCCGGAAAGGAATGATCATCAAAAGAGAGGACGGCCAGCTCTGGCGTGTCGTGGAAATGCAGCTCATCACGCCGGGCCGGTGGAAGGCCATGGTCCAGACAAAGCTCCGCAGCTTGAAGGATAACACGGTCACGGATTACAGGTTCCGCTCGGAAGACCGGATCGAGCAGGCATTCCTCGAGCAGGTCGAGATGGAATTCCTCTATCAGACCGGCGACGATTACGTTTTTATGAACCATACGACCTACGACCAGGTGACACTCTCGGCCGATGTCATCGGCGACGCCCTGAAATATCTCATCTCCAACGTCATATTCACCATCGAAACGCACGAGGGGAAGCCGGTGAACGTCGTGCCGCCGATCACGATCGAACTCAAGGTCGTCCAGACCGAGCCTTTCTTGAAAGGCGCCACGCAGTCGGCCTCCTCTAAGCCGGCCAAGCTCGAAAACGGCTTGGTCATCACAGTCCCGCCGTTCATTAAAGAAGGAGACGTCGTCAAGGTCGATACGCGAGAAGACAAATATTTAGAGCGCGTTTAAAAGGGATCGGTGCTCGGCAGATAAAAGCCCATGTCCGGGAGGAGACTCGTATTTCTGGGGATTAAAAGCTTGTTTATCGTTTTTTTAACAGCGTCTTGAGGTGCTCGAAAGAACCGTAAAGCGAAATTAATTTTTTAAACTCCCGGCTGTCATAAAAAGAACATTCCCTCTCTCCAAAAGCCTTGGCCACTTCGACGCAGAAGCGGACGGCCATTTCGATATCCAGGGGATGATTGGCGCCCGTAGCGCATCCCGGGACGGCAACCTCGGTCGTGATGGCGACTCCGACCACGGGAGCATGAGTCGCTGTGGCCGGCTGCATGATGCTGTTCAGATGATAAACGCCGTTGCCGTAGGGCGTGATGTCCTGAGTTGTAATGGGAAAAACCACGGGCAATTGCCCGGTCACCGTCTGCATGATATCCATCAGGCTTTCGCTCACCTTTAAAATATAGCCGTCTTTGACGGTTGGAGAAATTGCAAACCCGCGATGATTGATGATTCGATTGCCCTTTGTCGTGTCGACAGAAAGAATGGCATCCATTTCCTGATCGACCTCATAGCGGTTCATGACCGCCATAGAAACAGGGGCGCCCATGAAAGGAACGGGATCATGAGGAATGATCGGCGACCGCGGCGAGAGGTGAGTGGCGATAATTACATCACCTTTAAGCTCATCACCGCGACCCCGCATTTCCGCCATTTTTAGAGCGCAAGCCAGAGCCGTTATGGCTCCATCGGCGTCGGAGACAAGGCCGAGTTTGTGCGGTCGAGCGCCGACTCCGCCCAGCCGGCCGATAATGCCCAAAGTCGGGAGGCGCTTCTTTTTCAATCCCGCTTCTCTTCCTTTAATTCGAATCTTAACGAATTGTGTCTCGCCTTTATCTCCCTTGATTTTGCGGCTCTCAAATTCTGATTCTTTCAATCCTCTCTCGAAGAAGATTTTTTTCATCTGGGCAATATCGATCCAGGGACGATCTAAAAAATCGTAGATTTCAATCACCTGTTTTAACGCCATGGCTTTAGCCTTTCTTGGTCAAATAAGCTCTTTAATCAATCCGGCCGAGGATGTTCATTTTTATTGACTCATCATCGCCGGATTTCTTGAATATTTTCATTCCGGCCCAGTAGAAAAGGACAGCCGAAATGATTCCATTAAAAGCAAAAATCGAGAAAGGGAAAACACGAATTTTAAAGGGATGGCCGGAAGTCATCCAGCCGATCAGGAAGGATAGAACATAAACGCCGAATGCCACCGGGTTCCAGCTTTTCGATGAAGCCCGATTGAAGTTTTTATTTTTCTTCCTTCCGAGGAGGTAGTAATCGGAAATGATGATTCCGCCGATCGGGCCGACGGCAATGCTCAAGATACTCAGGAAAAGTTCAAGCCTTTCGAGAATTCCCCAGGCGGCTAGAAGCGAGGCCAAGACTCCGACGATTAAAGCCAGTTTCCATCTTGTCCATCTGATGATAACGTTGAAGGCCAGGACAGAAGAATAGAGATTGCTGTCGTTGGTCGTCCATTGGGCAAAGGCTATAGCCAAAAAGCCGACGATTCCCAGCCCCGCATATTCTGAACTGATGATGATGCGAGGCAAATGTTCATGATAAAGCCCTGTTTTCATCGAAAGAATAGATCCCACAAGCTGCATCAGGGCGCTTATTCCCATGGAGAAAGTGGCAGCATATAAAATATCCTTAAAGCGCGGCCGAGCGTACCTAAAGACATCCGCCGAAGTCACAGCGCCAACGATGAACCCGCCGGCGATAATCGAGGCGGCTGCCCCCAGAGTCGAAGGATAGGGAGAAGGAGAATGATTCTGATTGAGGCGGATAAGCTCCTGCACGGGCAAAAAACGAAAACCCATTTTCACCGCCGCATAAAGAAAAATAATCACCATAGGAGGCACGGCGCCCCAGCTCAAAGCTTTAAGCCCTCGAAATCCAAAAATCGCTGGAACCATCATTAAGATCCCGCTCAAAAAAGCAAGGAGGGGAATAGGAAGCGAGGTTTCGGCAAAGGCTTTCAAGGTTTCGGCAAAAAGACCGGCCTGAATGCCGAACCAGCCCATGAATGCCAGGGCCAGGCATAAAGACATCAACAGGGAGCCTTTTTCGCCGAATGACATACGGGCTAGAAGAGGGGTGGATAATCCCTGTTTCGCTCCCATGAATCCCGTAAGAGCCATCATCCCGACGAGAAGAACTTCGCCCAGAAGGTAAGCAAGAAGGACATTCTGGATTGAACCCAGTCCCAGCCCAATCATCATCCCTCGCAGCAGAGCGGAGAGAACAATCGCCACCCCGATCCAGACCATGGCGATATCGATCCAGGATTTCCGCTTTTCCAGGGGAACAGGTTTCAGGGAATAGTCATCCAGAGCTTCGCGCTTTTCCGAGTTTCTTTTATCGTCGTCTGACATAAATCCGTGTAAAATTTTAATACATTCAAAATAAAGAAGCAAAACGAGACAAGGACCAAGCCGGAAAGGCGATAAAGAATGCAAATATTGGCTGGACAGAAAATATTTTTTTCTTTCTGAATCTTTAAAACGTCCGGCGGAAGACGGCGACGTTGTTGACCGCATCCTTGACCAGGATCGTTATCATGTTATCCGATTTTGGCCCGAGCTGAACTTTGAATTTGAAGCTCTCCTGCTTTGAATCACAGACCCCGTCTTCGGGGAAGACAACGCGCCAGTCATCGGGCCGGATCAAATATTTCACTTCTTTAATCGCCGAGAACGTAGCCTCGGCCAGGAATGACACGGTCAGCTCGTTTTTATCCCGAAGAATCTGAATATTTTCGAGCGCGGGCGGCGAATTATCGACGACGAAAGCTCCGCTCGTCTTATCGGTCCGCTTTTCGAGGTCCGGAGGATTAGACGGTCCGTCGGAGGCGGTGATCTTCAGAAAATAGACGCCGTCGGGAAAATTCAACGTGCTGAAAGTGTAAAGAGTCTCGGTCCACTGCTCTTCGAGCGTCCGCCAGGCTTTCTCCCCTTCCTGCTTGATGGAAATCGAATAAGAAATCAAATCGTCGTTATCGTCGTCCGCATCCCAGACGACCGTCTGAAAACCTTTTCTCTCGACTTTTTTCGCCAGGGCGGACTTCAGGTCGTCCTTTTTGGCAGATGCCGGGTCGGGGTTTCTTTTTTCCAGGCCCCAGATCACCTCTTCCTGCTCGATAGGCTTGAGAAATACTTCGTTCGGCGAAAGAAGCTCGAGCTGTGTGAACGCCGGCGCCACATTCGTCTGGAGATAAAACTGCGTTAATTTTGAAAACGACGGCGAGACTTTTCCCGATTGGGTTTTAAGCAGGGCTCTAAATTGCAGATAGCGGGCTTTGGGGCTCAGGATCTGCTCGCCTTCTTTCTTCTGATACGGCGGCGACCAGTCGCTCCACGACGCCCCGGGCTCATAAGAATTGCCGCTCCGTGTCTGGAATTGGAGGGTCGCGCCCTGCGGGAGCTCCGCTTCCCAGCCGATTTTGCCCCAGACGGCTATGACCTTGGCATCGAAAACCGAGCTCAGATATTCACCGCTCGAGCGCTGCTCGGGGTAGATCGCGCTAATTTGCGAGGGATTATTGGCCAGCATGTAGATTTTTGAATCCGCCGGCCAAAGCTTATAGATCTGCTCTGAATTTTTTTGGAAGACGAGCGACAATTTTTCGTCTTTATCGAGCACATAGATCCTTCCTTTGGGGCCGGTCCCAAGGATGATCCTTTTCTCGGTTTCATCCAGGAAAAGGCTGTAGATGACTTCCTCCGCGGAGGACCAAAGCCTCTTGGCGATGCCGTCCGGCGCAATTTTATAAAGCGCGCCGGGCTCTCTGGACGCGGCCAACGAACCGCCGAGCGTCTTCGATGCCAAGGCTGCGGCTTGGGCCGCTCCGGCTGCCGGAGAGGGAGCCGCCGCACTCACGGAAATTTTTACGTCCGTATCGCGGACAGGCGTGGGAATCGCCAATTCTTCTTTCTTGGCTCTTGACGACGTACCGTCCGCCGAGGCATAGATATTGCCGTCCGCATCGACGGCCAGACTGCGCACCTCTTCATACGGGGATTCGAAAATGACCGTGGTTTTCCCCGATTTGGTCAACCGATAAATGAGGCCGTTGCCGCCGCTGCCGGCGATGAGTTGACCGCCGCGGTCCGTTTTTAAACACAGGATATGGTTCTCAGCGGCCTTGAGGATAAGCTTGCCTTCGCCCTGCGGGTTGATTTCGTAAATACCGCCGTTCTCGCCGACGGCCGCGAGAAGATTTCCGTTTTCCGCGAACAATAAATCCCAGATGTATTTTTCGCTGGGGTCGAAAAAGGTCTCACTCTTGTTCTGGCCCGTGATCTTGTAAATCTTTCCGTGAGGAGACGTTCCGGCATAAAGAACGCCCTTTTTATCCAAGGTCAGGCAAGTCACATCTATTTCCGCGGTTTGGAAATAGAGCTCAACCTTGCCCTCCTTGGCCATTCGATAGATTTTTCCTTCATGCCCTGTTCCGAGATAAATTGATCCGTCCGGGGCAGGGACAGAGGACAAATAAAAATCATCCGACGGTCCGTCGATCTTCTCCTCGCGCGGGGAGAGGGTCAGAATGCCGTCCGCAGTCAGGGAAACGCCGTCGAATTTGCCCCTTAAAAAATCCTCATAGCTGCGGACGGTCCATTTCTGGGGGACGACGGCCAGCCCAAGGGACGCCAATATTATGGAAAAAATAACCGCAGTCAAAAGTCTCTTTTTCATTCCCGTTCTCCAGGTAATTTCTCAAGCCTCATTGCCCTTCCCCAGCCTGAGGGGATTATGGATCAACTGATCATTTTCTAATTTTAATTGGAATGACGGCCAGGCCTTTAAACATATAAGAGATAGCCAATTGGTATTCGCTCAAGGTCGAAGCGGCAAGCTCGGTCGGAGATGAGGCGGAGGCCCGCGGCGAAGCGAACATGGACTTCATCGCCGGCGGAAGGTTCGGCATCTCCTCGCCCTTTAGGAAAAGCCCGGGCTTAAAAGCGATGATCTTAAAATAAATGCGGTTGTTCTTCCGCAGGTTGTTGAGAAGGCGGACAAGCTGGTTCAGGCTCCTCGGCACGAAGTCCTGGGAACGATATTGTCCCATTTCCACCTGATGCATCGACGCGGCGTCGCCGACGATCAACTGAAACTCCGACCCGGCCGGAAGATTCGGCGTCTGGATGGCGACGTCCTCGACGAGGCTCTCGCCGCGGAACGTGCGGAAAAATACGCGGAGGGAAATGCTCTCGCCGGGCGAGGCTTCATATTTATCCAGCCAGACTTTCTCGAGATAGGCCAGCTTCAGCTGCTCGGTGGATTTGACGGTTAAATCGATCCGGTGAACGCCGACATCCTTGAATTCATTGCTCGTCAGAAAGTAGACGACCGCCGTTAAAAGCCCGGACAAGTTTTGGATCGAAGCGTCGAAATTTCCGGAATACATGTCTTCCAGATGAACGCTCTGGCCGTTGTCCAGAAAGACATCGCCCTCGAGTTCGAGCGACAGGTCGCCCGCGGAGCGGTCCTCGCTTCCCAAAAGAGCGCTGAGCGACAGATTGACCAGCAGTGGCGTCAAAAGTTTATCATTGACCACTTTAAGCTTGAATTCCTTGCCCCCCGTGCCCGCGCCGGTCATCTTGACGTTGAGGGGAACAAGGCGAGGCATTTTACCGAGTTCACCCAGCGCGCCGGACGAGCGGTCCTGGGTGAACGTGCCGACGAGATTCCCGGTCGCGGCCATTTTAAACGAAGTGTCGAGCGCGGGGACCACGGTGATGATTTTGGCTTTAGCCATGGCGTATTCCACGGACCCTAAATTGTAGAGCGGATGGCCGAAGGCCAGGATTTTATTGCCGTCGACATAAGTGACCGTTCCCACGGCCGAGACATCCAGGTCTCCGCTGACAAGCTGCAGCGAAACCGGATCCCCTTCCCGGAGGGACGTATTCGCCAGCGTGGGCTTATCCAACGACTGGCCTCCGCCGCCCGCATTCACGGGATAAAATCCCAGCCGGGAGAAAAATGATTTGGCTTTGTCCAGGATACGCGAGGAAAATCCCCCGAAGAGGAGGGGGATTCGGAGCGGCGCGCAGGACTGTCCCGCGGCGAAAAAATTCTGGCGCGAGGCCAGGACATCTTTATAGATCTCAAAAAGATCATCGAGAACGAGCGACGACGTGAACGCCGTTCGCGCCGAGGAAAACTGGGTCGATTTGGCTTTGTCCTCGGAAATAGCCAGCATTTCACCGATGGGCGTAATGCCGGCGATGGCTTCCTTGGCATAAGGAAAGCTGAAGGCGACCGCGCCGACCATTTTGCCGTCGATATAGACGGGGCTGCCGCTCATGCCGGCGATGACTCCGGTCGTCTCCAGGTTTTTTCCCCGAAGCCTGGCCAGAATGACGTTTTTCTTCGGCTGGATATTATAGAGAACGCCCAGGACCTCGACGTCGAATTCCTCGATCTTATCTTCCTCGAAGACCGTCCGTCCTTTGCCTTTTTGCCCGGCTTTGATCTGGTCCAAAGGCAAAATGGGAGTCTGCGCGACGGCCAGAGAAAGACATAAACCGAGGCCCAGCAAAGCGACGAAGAGCGACTTGATTTTTTTTCTCATGGGGGAGTTGTTGGTTGAAAGAATTGGGGGACACATATCCATTTCACAAGTGACTCAAAAATCTTCTTCACAGTGTTTCCTTAAGGTCCGGTATGTGTCCTCTTCTTATCGCGATTATCCAGAAAAACTTCTGGCTTCTTCCTTTATTATTTAAGGAATGATGCCCAGGGCTTTGCCGCCCTGCCTGAAGCACTCTAGGACATAATCCAGCTCTTCATCCGAATGTGTCGCGGAATAGCTTGTCCGGATCAGGGCCTGGCCTTTGGAGACGGCCGGGTAAATAATGGGATTGGTAAAGACGCCGTGCTCCCGCAGGGCCTTCCAGAGCATGAAGGCCTTCTCGTCGTCGAAGATCATCAGCGGGATGATGGGTGTTTGCGTCGGGCCCGTGTCATAGCCCATGGCTTTGAAGCCAGACATCATCTTATCCGTAATCTGCCACAGCCGGGCGCGGCGTTCGGGCTCGCTTTCGATGATGTTCAGCGTGGCAATGACCGTGGCGACAGACGCCGGCGTGATGCTGGCGCTGAAAATCAAAGCCCGGGCGAAGTGTTTGATATAGGATATGACCTTTTTGTCGCCCGCCACAAAGCCTCCCAGTGAGGCGAAGGATTTGCTGAACGTGCCCATGACGAGGTCGACCTCGTCCTCGACGCCTAAGTGCTCACACGTGCCGCGTCCGTTCTTGCCCAGGACACCGATGCTGTGGGCTTCGTCCACCATCGTCTTAGCCTTGTATTTCTTGGCCAGCCGGACGATCTCGGGCAGGTTGGCCAGGTCGCCTTCCATGCTGTACACGCCGTCCACGACAACGAGCTTGCCTTGATTCGCGGGAAGCCCGGCCAGGAGCCGCTCCAGATCGGCCATGTCATTATGCTTGAATTTTTGCACATCGGCGAACGACAGCCGGCAGGCGTCGATGATGCTGGCATGGACCATTCGGTCGCAGAGGATGACATCGCCTTTCCCGGTGATTGTCGATATAATGGCCTGGTTCGTCTGGAAGCCGGTGCTGACCGTCTGGGCCGCCTCTCTCCGCATGAACTTAGCCAGCCGGACCTCCAATTCCTCGTGAATGTCCATCGTTCCGCTGAGGAACCGCGACCCGCACGTGGCTACGCCGTAGCGATCGATGGCCTCCTTGGCCGCCTGTTTCACTTGGGGATGGTCCATGAGACCCAGGTAATTGTTCGAACCGATCATGATCATCTCCCGGCCTTTGACCTTGACTTTGTTCCCAGACACTTCCTGGATTGGCGTGAAGAAGGGATAGAGGTCCGCCGCCATGACCTCTTCGGCGCGAGTGAAGGAGTAGCATTTATCAAAAAGGTCCATAAACTCCTCCTTTTGAGTTTTTCACTTTAACTTGAATACGGGCGCGGGCTTTGCCGGCCGCGTTTGACCGCCCAAGCATATTTTCATACAATGGTGCAATCCATTATGAAAGCCTTTATCACGGGCGGCACAGGCTTCATCGGAAGCCATCTCATCGAACGGTTGCTCGTCCGGAATATCGAAGTTTTTGCGCTTGTGCGCGATCCCCGAAACGTTAAATTTCTAAAAGGATTCGACATCCATCTTCTTCCCGGGGACCTTTTCTCCATTCCGGCTCTGCCGACCGATCTCGACTGCGTCTTCCATCTCGCCGGATTGACCAAGGCCCTTAAATCGGCTGATTATTATACTGTAAACCAGGAAGGAACGGCAAGTCTTTTCGACGCCCTCCGCCGGCAGCGTCTCTCGCCTAAAATCGTCTATCTGTCCAGCCTGGCCGCCGCCGGACCGTCCGCGGGCGGACAGGCCCGCCAAGAGGGCGACCCGCCGAATCCCGTGACCCCCTATGGGGAAAGCAAACTCCGCGGCGAAAACGAAGCTCTGGCCAGGCGCGATTGTTTCTCCGTCGCCGTCCTCAGGGTTGGCGGCGTTTTCGGGCCGCGGGACAGAGATTTCCTGAATTTTTTCAAATTTGTTCAGCGCGGCCTTCTGCCGTCTTTCGGATTCAAGCCTAGGCGATTGAGCGTCTGCTATGTCAAGGACCTCATCCGGGCGCTGGATACGGCTGCCGGCGCGGATTTACCGAGCGGGGAGATCTTCAACATCGGCGATCCGGTCCCCTACAGCTTCGACGAGATCGGCCGGGCCGCGGGACGAGTGCTCGGCAAGACATTGCGCCGCATCGTCGTCCCTCTGCCGATAGTCTATCTGGCCGCGCTCGGATCTGGCGCCGCGGCGAAGCTTGCGCGCCGGCCGAGCATCGTCAACCGGCAAAAGTTCAATGAGCTGAAACAGGAAGGATGGGTGGCCGACGTCCGGAAGGCCAAAGAACGGCTTTTTTTCAGGACGCGCTATTCACTGGAAGATGGCCTCCAAGAAACGCTCTTATGGTACAAAAGCAACGGCTGGCTCTAAGATCCTTTCTTGACGACGGTCGTCCGCGTGTAATAGGTCGCAGAAAATTTCGAAGCGCTTTTTAGGCACCAGCCTTCATTCTTGGGATGGGCGAAATATTTAACCTTCCCTTCAAGGATATGAACGCCCCGCTTGGCTTTGAGGCTTACTGTAAACGGAATTTCGATCGGTTTTTTAAGGTTGAGATATTCTTTGCCGCTGTCTTCGTTGGTTTCGATGTTCAAATCCGAAGCCGTGTAAAAATTTTTGGGAAAGACAAGCTCCTCCCCCGGGCTGAATTCAATGATGAACGACGGTTGAGAATTAATGGAGACGCCCTCTTTCAGGCTGAATTTGAGGATCACCTTGCCCGTTTCGCCGCGAGAGAGCCGGAGGGGGCTGATGCTCGTTTCCACTTTCAGGAGTTCGTCCTGGGCGGCCAAGAGAACGCCGGCAGCTAAAAGAACTAATCCGCCGGCGGCTGTAACAAGCCCTGTCAAAATTGTTTTCCTATGGCGCTTCATCATCAGCAAGTTTATTCGTATCTTTCATTTGAGTCAAGGCCGTCGTTAGCGTCAGCAGGCCGTATGTTGGCCCAATTTTTGCTTTACTTTTTTTGTATGCCTTGATTATAATGAACCGGCATTATAAAGTGTCGTTATGAGCATACGGAGCATCATCACCGGAACAGGTCATTATCTGCCTCCCCAAGTCGTCACCAACCAAGATCTCGAAAAGGTCATGGACACCACGGACGAGTGGATCCAACAGAGGACCGGCATCGTCGAGCGCCGCCATGTCGAGCCCGGCGTCGGCAGCTCCGACCTGGCCACGGCGGCGGCGATCCAGGCGATGGATAACGCCGGTATCGACAAATCCGAAATCGATTTCATCATCGCGGCAACCCTCTCTCCCGATCATTATTTCCCGGGCAATGGTGTCCTCATCGGAGCCAAGCTCGGTCTCGTCGGCATCGGCGCGCTCGACGTGCGCAATCAGTGCAGTGGTTTCATCTACGCCCTCTCGGTCGCGGACCAGTACATCCGGACGGGCACGTATAAAAAAATCCTGCTCTGCGCCTCCGAAGTCCAGTCCACGAACCTCGATTATTCGGATGAAGGCCGGGACATGGCCGTTCTCTTCGGCGACGGCGGCGGCGCGGTGATCATCGAACCGCATGAAAGCCGCGACGGCCGCGGCATACTTTCCACCCACCTCTTCGCCGACGGCCGGTTCTGCCAGGATCTGTGGATGGAAAACCCGAGTCCGAAAAAGAAACCCACATTTTCGATAGACCTCTTTGAGCAGAAAAAGTTCTTTCCGCGCATGGACGGAAAAAATGTTTTTAAAAACGCCTCCGAGCGGATGCCCGAAGCCGTCCAGATCGCCCTCGAACACAATCATCTGACGATCGACGACGTCAAGCTCCTCATCCCCCATCAGGCCAATGACCGCATCTCCCAGATGGTCGCCAAGAAACTCAAAATCCCGATCGAAAAAGTCGCCCGCAACATTCAACGCTGCGGCAACACGACGGCGGCTTCCATCCCGATCGCCTTGGATGAAGCGGTCCGGAACGGGCATTTGCAGCGCGGCGACATCGTCGTTGTGACGGCTTTCGGTTCCGGCTTCACCTGGGGGTCGGCGGCGATCAGGTGGTAGGTAAAGAGCTTTGAATCTTCCATCATGGCGGTTGGTTCAGTTTCATTTCATCAAAAAAATACAGCCGGCCGCGATCATTTTTGGCACAAAAATTGCTCCGATTTTTGAATAGCAAAATGTTCATGGGCGGCCTCAGCAGCGTCTTTAATGACTTAAAAGGAATTTCCCCGGGGGAATTGCATTTATTGAGAAATATATGCTAGGATTCAAAATCCAATTAATGGATGAGAATATAAAATAACTTTACAAGAGGAAGAGGAGGAGGTCATGAGGAAAAAATTCATCCTGATGGCTCTGGGCGCCGTTGTCATTTTGGGATTTGGCTGGCTTTTATCCCAGCAAAACGCGGAAGACGCCAAGTTCAACAAGACTTTGGAAAGCTTCCTGGACGAGTACTGGAAATTCTATCCGACGGCAGCGACGCTCGCCGGCTACTACAAATACAATGATAGGCTTGAAGACTTCGACGAATCGACCATCGAGAAACATCTGATCACCCTGGACAAATTTAATGCCGAATTCGTTAACAAAATCGGCAAAGACAAGCTCAGCCCTGAAAACCTGATCGATTTTGATATCGTCCGGGATGCCCTCGATTTAGACCTCCTGAGGCTTGAAAAGATCGCTCCCCAACAACTTAATCCGATTTACTACAATGAAATCATTCTTAATAGCGTCCGCAGCCTGTTAGTGAAGGATTTCGCCACCATTGATGCCCGGCTCAAAAGCGCCGCCGAGCGGGCCAAGCAGCTACCGGGATTCATGAAACAGGCCAAGGAAAACCTGAAAACCCCTCCGCGGGAATATACCGAAGCGGCCATCAAGCAGTTTCCGGCCATCATCGATTTCTATAAAACTGAGGTCCCGAAGCTCGTCGAAAAAGGATCGGCCGAGGCCAGGTCAAAAGTTCAAGGCGAGCTGGCGAAATTGATCCCCGCGCTGGAAGATTTTCAGAGATATCTCCAGGGCGACCTCCTGAATAAATCCACCGGCAACTTCCGGCTGAGTGAGGCGCATCAACGGATGCTCCAACTGACCGGCCAGGGAGTGCTGATGCTGAACGAACTCGGCGAAAGAGCCAAGGCTGATTCCATAAATATTCGACGCGAGATGTTTAAGGTATGTTTCTCGTATTATAAGATCATGGACCCCAAGTTCGACATCGAACACCCCCCGGCCAACATGTCGCAAGAGCAGCTCATCAACACCATCGTTCCCCATGTCATGAACAAGATCAAGAGCGCGCAGCCGGCGAAAGAAGAATGGTTCTCGAAGATCAAGTCCACGGCGGAAGATATCAAGGCTTTTATAGCCAAAACTAAGATACTCGAAGTGCCCGAAGAAACTCTAGCGATCGAACCCATGTCCACGCTGAACCGCAACAGCTTGCTAGTAAAGCTCGTTTCGCCAAATCCTTATGAGCCTACAGGCTCCTACACCGCCCTGATCAATCCTTATCCCGAAAGCTTGCCCGCCGATCAAGCCCAAGCCTTTATGGACGAATACAACAATTATTGCCTCCCGGTCTGGACGATCCAAAAAATCTATCCGGGCAGCTTCTTCCCGACGGCCTTCGCCCGCAAGAATGCCACGCTGATCCGAAAATTATATCCCAACCAAGCGTTGCTTTCAGGTTGGCCGCTCTACGCCCAAGACATGTTTATCTACGCCGGATATAACAATTACGACCTCAAGATGCGCCTCAATGAGCTAAGGTTGAAACTCCAAACGCTAATCGATTTTCAGGTCGACGTGAATGTCCATGAAGCGGGATTGACGAAAGAACAGGCGATCCGGCTGATGATGATCACCGGATTCCAGACACAAGCCGAAGCAGAGAGAAAGTGGAACCTGATCGTCCTCCATCCCGGCAAAGGCGCCTACGCCTACATCGGGTACCAAGAGATTCTGGATATGGAAGCCGACTATAAAAGAGTCAAGGGCGACGCCTTCAGCCAGAAGGAATTTCTCCAGAAACTGCTGAGCTACGGCGCGCTGCCGCTGCGGACTCTTAAAACGAAAATAGCGCAGTAATCGAACACGCCCCCCTTAAATTAAAAACGGGGACACATCCCTTTATTCCAGAACAAAGAGTGCAACCCTCATTTGAAGGCTGAAAAAGTGCTGGGCGCCAATTTTTCGAGGGGAATTTTTTTGCCGCCATGAACCTCATCGATTCCCACGCCCATCTCGATATGGAAGAGTTCGACCCGGACCGCGACGATGTCGTCCGCCGGGCGTTTGACGCGGGAGTCGGAACCATTCTCTGCCCGCTGGATGTTTCGAGCGAACGCAGCATCGCGATCACTCTGGATCTCGCGGCCAAATATCCGACGATTTGCGCCGCGGCCGGCCTTCATCCTCACCAGGCCAAGACTCTCCATGAGCGACTTTTATCCAAGATCCAAGAATTGGCGGCGGCTAAAAAAATCTTGGCGATCGGGGAAATCGGCCTCGACTTTCACTACAATTTTTCAACTCCAGACGAGCAAAGAATGGCCTTCCGCCGCCAGCTCAGCCTGGCCCAGGAACTCGGACTTCCGGCGATCATCCATAGCCGCGACGCCGGCCGGGAAATTCGGGCGGCTGTCGAGGAGGAGCGGTTTAAGCAAGGCGGCGTGCTTCACTCGTTTACCGAAGATTGGGACTTTGCCCAGGGCATGTTAGATCAAAACTTCCTGATTTCTTTCTCCGGCATCATCACCTTTCCCAGCGCCCATCCCTTGAGAGAAATCGCCAAAAAATTGCCGTTGGACAAAATTCTGGTCGAAACTGACGCCCCCTATCTCACGCCCGTTCCCTTCCGGAACGCAAAAAAGCGCAACGAGCCGGCTTTGGTCGCCGAAACCGCTAAACTCCTCGCCGGACTGAAAAATATTCCGCTCGAGGGATTCGCCGAAGCCGTCCAAAAAAATTTCTCCTCTCTTTTTCCGAGTTGTTTCCGAGTCGTTTGAAAATTTCATCCTTCAATGCTAAGATTACTTTCGATGGCGGAATTTTTTCCCCCCGTGACAAACCTCAATGAGCTCTACAAAGCTATTCAGCCCGAGCTCGATGAGGTTGAAGTCCTGCTCAGGCAAATCGGCCGGTCCTCCAATCCGCTGATCGCGGAAATCAATTCTTATCTTTTTCAAAAAGGAGGCAAAAGGATCCGGCCCGCCTTGCTCCTTTCGTGTTCAAGGCTCTTCGGCGCAAAAAACGGCGACGCTGTCTTTTGGTCGGCCATGGTCGAAGTCATCCACACGGCGAGCTTGATCCACGACGACATTATCGACAATTCCCCACTCCGCCGGGGGCAAGACACCATCCACGCGAAATGGGGCCCCAACATTACCGTGCTCTTGGGCGATTTTCTTTATATCAAAGCGATCGCCATGGCCCTGAAAACGGAACATCATCACATCATCGGTATTTTGGCCGACGTCTCCGCCGAGCTCGTCGAAGGAGAACTCATCGAATACTCCTGGAGCGGCCGCACGGAATTGACGGAACCGACCTATTTCGAAATTCTCAACAAAAAAACGGCCGGTCTCTTCGCGGCGGCCTGCGGGATCGGCGGCGTGCTCGGAAACGCCTCCGCCGAAGAGGAGGCTCAGCTTCGCGATTTCGGCCGGAATCTCGGCCTGGCTTTTCAGATCATCGATGATGTCCTTGATTTCACCGGAGATGAAGCCGAACTCGGGAAACCCGTGCTTTCGGATCTGCGTGAAGGAAGGATCACGCTGCCGCTCGTCGATACCCTCGGCCGGGCCGATGAGGTTTCGCGCCGGGAACTCATCGAGCTCATCAAAAACCGGCGCTGGGAGAAGGATTCCGTCGGACGCGTTTTAGACATTGTCCGGGCCAATGGAGCATTCGACTACGCCCTCGGGAAAGCCGCCGAATTCTCCCGGACCGCCAAAAATATCCTCGACCATTTTCCGGAATCCGAATCGCGGGCGATGCTCAACCGGCTCGCGGACTTCATCCTCCAAAGAAAAAAATAACGTGCTCGAGATCGAAGTCAAAGTCAAAGTCGCCGATCTCAAACCTTTCCGGGAAAAACTTCTCGCCCTAGGGGCCGCTCTGGAAAAAGAGCGGCATCGCGAAGAGAACACTCTGTACGATTTTCGGACGCAGGATTTAAGGCAAAAACGGCAGGCCCTCAGACTCCGAACGGTTCGAAAAAAAACTTTTTTAACGTTCAAAGGGACGCCGCAGCAATCCCGGAGATTCAAAATCCGGGAGGAACTCGAGAGCGAAGTCAAAAACGCCAAACACTTTCGCCGGATCCTGAAAGTCCTGGGTTTCATTCCGGTCTTTCACTATATTAAACACCGGACTGTCCTTAAAAAGGGGCATGTCACGATTTGCCTTGACGAAACGGCGGCGGGAAATTTCATCGAGTTCGAAGGAGAGCGGGAAAAAATCGTCCGCCTCTCCAGGCTGTTGAAGATTTCCAAAAAGGAATGGATCAAACAGGATTATATTCAGATTCTCATTCAGGCAGGAAAAGCCGGCGGGGGGCCCTATTCGTCTTCTTTCTCCACGCCGCCCTCACCCGGAAATTCCTCGTCATAATTTCTTTCTTCGTCGCTTTCGCGGTCTTCACCTTCTTCTTCGATTTCATCCCCCGAACCGGCTCCGGCGGATTCATCGACGTCTTCGGCGGCGGCGTCCGCGGAGATCACCTGTTCATCAACTTCGACGGCGGCGTTCTGCTTGGACTGGAGGACCTCGTAATCGATCAATCCCTCTTTGACTTCAATCTGGGCGATACGAATCGGATTTCTCGATCTCGACTTGATTTTGACCTTGGCGCCTCTCAGGATTTGCTTGGCTCTCTTGGAGGCTAAAATCACAAAGCGGAACTTGCTGTCAATCTTGCCATACTTCTCCACTGGCGGTTGTCTCCTCGTTTATGGAATTGCATAGAGCCTTTAGGATAACAAAAACGGCCGTAATTTTCAATCATTAGGCGAAACCCGCCGGGAAGGGACAGATGACCAATCTTCATCGGGCTTCAAAAACCAGATCGACAATGATCCAGTTGTTGTCGGCCTTCTCCAATGTCCAGATATAGGATCCCTCGAACAAGGCCTCCCGGGTCGCCCTCCCCTTAGCCGCCCCCGTTATGATATGAGAAAAGCTGGCTCGGATCGTGTATTTTGGATACCGGGCATTCTTCCATTCGAGGGCAATATTCGAGGCCGCAGCGTCAATCTTTTCATAAAGGTTCGACATCTGCTCGAGATTCTTCTGAAGCCTGGCATAAAGGGCGGGAGCGGAATGGGTCCTATAAAACTCCAGAAATTGCTTTGTCTTGAGGCTCTGAACATACTGATCGACCAGCGTTTTGATTTCGCCGGGCGCCAGTTTCAGTGTCCCATTGTGAATGAGGGCTTTGGCCTGCTCATGATTGGGATCGAGGCGGAGAATTTGTCGGGCATACTCCATGGCCCCGCGGACATCACCTCTTTGAGAGGCGTCCGTCGCCTTGTCCAAGTTGGCCTTGATCGTTTGACTTTTGGACGATTCGTCCTTTTTCTTTCTGGCGAGGCTCAGCGCGGACTTGGCGGCTCCATTTTGCGGATCGAGTTTCTGGGCTTCTTCGAGGAGTTGAATGGCAAGATCGAAATCCCCCCTGTTGAGGGCATCCTTCCCCTGAGCGAAGCTCTTCGCCGCGTCGGTCTCTCTTTTTCCCTCCGTAATCTCCGGCCGAGTCTCTGCGGAAGCCCCCAAAGAAAAAGCCATGGTCACCTGGACTACGCTTTTGGCCGGCTTTCCATCTGAAAGTGCGGGCTCGTAAAGTCGTTTTTTGGCAGCCTCGATCGCCGCCAGGTCCAAGAGGGGAATAGATTTGATCACTTCGACGTCTTCGACCCGGCCATCCGTCCCAATGGTCATCTCCAACACGACCTTTCCCTGAGCTCGGGCTTTTTTGGCTAGGTCCGGATAGATGGGATCGACTTGGTGGATGAGTTTCGGCGGCCTTGATTCGCCCGCTTTCAAGACCGGGACGGGCTCTCGTTTTTCTATTTTCGCTTTTTCCTCTTTAAGGTCTTTTACGGTTGCCTGCGCTTCCGATTTCTTTTGGACTTCCGGTTTGCCGCTTTCAGGGGATGAGACCGCCTTTTTTTGATCCTTCTCCTGAGGAAGATCCTTGGGAACCGTCTTGGACGTCTCCGTTTCTTTCGGCTTGATGATAACGTCGGATGGAGCATTCTTGGCATCATTGACGATCGGCTGTGAAGGGGATGAAACCTTGGATTCCTGTTTTTTAGCGGACGTTTCTTCTTCTTTATAATGCGGGACGTTGCGGATTCCTTTACGCGAAAGAAGTATGGCCCCGGCCGCGATAAAAATGACCGCGAACATGCTGGCGAGGACGATCATCAGCGGCCTCCGGCTTGGTACCTGGAGAGGTTTGGAAACATCTTTTTTTTTCGGGGCGAACCCGGTTCTCCCGGGAATCGCCATGGTCACCGCGACTTCCGGAGAAAGATACTGTTTCAAATCCTCGATGAATTCCTGGCAATCCTTGTATCGGACTTCGGGATTCTTGGCCAGTGCTTTCTGGACGATGGGCTCGAGCGACTCGGGCAGTTGGCTGTCAAAAGTCCTCATGGGCGGCGGATTCGTATTCATGATTTTATAAATCACGGTCGTCAGAGTATCTCCGCCGAACGGCTTTCCCATAGTCAGCATTTCATAGAGGATGACGCCAAGGGCGAAAATGTCCGATCTTTGATCGACTTTCTGTCCGGCCACCTGCTCGGGAGACATGTAGGAGGGCGTTCCCAGGAGGACGCTCGTATGGGTCAGGGTGGAGGCGGTGACGCGGGCGATGCCGAAATCGACGATCCGGGGTCGCCCGTCGGCATCGATTAGAATGTTTCCCGGTTTGACATCGCGATGCACGATGCCCTTGCGGTGGGCGTGGTCAAGGCCGTCGGCGACTTCCAGGATGAGGCGCACGGATTCTTCCAGGGAGTATTTTTTCTTGGACGCAAGATGCGCCTCCAGGCTTTGGCCTTCGATGTATTCCATGGCGATGTAGGCCATGCCCTCGTCCTCCCCGACATCGTAAATGGTCACGATATTGGGGTGGGACAAGTTTCCCGCCGACCGGGCTTCCCTGAGAAATCGCTGCTGGGCTTCTTCCCGCAGCTCAGGCTGGGTGTAGACGTCAAACCGGATCGTCTTGATGGCGACCGTCCGGCCGATGACGGGATCGACGGCCTTGTAAACGACGCCCATGGCTCCCCGTCCGATCTCTCCGATAATCGTGTATTTGCCGATTCGTTTATCCGCCATGATGGCTCTCATGCTCCCTAAATAATTGGCAAGGGGAGTCTATCTCTTTTTATCATCCCTTTCAATGCTCTTTCCTCCGTCCTCGTTGGAGGCGTAAGACTCCAGCCAGACCGTGTCGGTCAAAGACACTTCTTGCCCTTTCTCGAGCTTCTGAAGCCTAGCCACGACGGCCGTGATGTTGTCCTGCGTGCCGCTGCGGATCGCCAGATTGATTAACTCCGGACAAATGTCCTTGGGCGTTTTCAATTTTTTGAATATTTTGACGATCTTTTTCTCGGCCACAGGGCCGTACAGGCCGTCCGTGCAAAAGAGAAGAAAATCGCCCTCTTTGAGTTCGACGATGAACGAGTCGACGACGACATCGGGCTCGAAACCCAAAGAGCGCGTCAGCATCGACTTATAAGGCGAATGTTCGATCTCGCGCTTGGAAAGAATATTCATTCGCCGCTGCTCGGCCGCCCAGGAGTGGTCCTGAGTGATCTGATGGAGGACACCGTCGCGGATTAAATAGGCGCGGCTGTCTCCGACATTGGAGACGACGGCTTGATCCGCATCGGCCAGAGCGGCGACCAAGGTCGTGCCCATGCCGATCAATTCCTCCTCGTGTGAAGCTTTTTCAAAAATCTGGCGATTGGCCCGCTGGAAAGCTTCCTCCAAAATCTCTTGCCCATCCCGGAATGTCCCTCCATGAAAGGCGGCGGCGACTTCTTCTTTCAAAGTGAGCACGGCCAGTGAGCTGGCCACGACTCCTCCCGCATGACCGCCGATTCCGTCGGCCACGGCCAGAAGGCAAGAAAAAGTCCGCTGACTTGAAGCCTCTTTGGACAATTGGAAACAGAGAAAATTATCCTCATTAAGATCCCTCCCGTGGCCGATGTCGCTCAGGCCAAAGACATCAATCCCGAGAGTCATATGCGGCTGTTCCTGCCGGAACGTTTTCATTTCCCCTGTCCGGCTTCTCTGATTTGGCAGCGCAGAGCGAGCTCTATCCTTCCGTCGTTCGGCCGTTTGTTCGGCCTAGCTCTTTTTAAACCGAAGAACGGTCTTTCCCATTTCAACAAGCGCTCCGTTGTCCATGACGGTTGGTCCGCTTATGGCCTGATTATTGACCAGCGTGGGATTGGTCGCGCTCTCGTTGACGATCGAGAAATGTTTTTTCGTATTGTCATAACGGATGCTGGCCTGTTCCTTAGACACTGTGTCGTCGGTGAGTTCGATGTCGTTTTTTCTCTTGCCCGGCCGGCCGATCATCGTCACCAATTGAGAGAGGGTGAATTCTTTTCCCTTATCGGGGCCCTCATCCACGATGATAGACGCGCCCAAACGCATAAACACCTGGGTTTTTGCGGAAGCGGGCGCCGCGGGCGGGACCATCCTCGTTTTTGGCGAATCCGGAGTGGACGCTGCTCGCTGGGAGGCGCGAATTGTCCCATCCGCCAGAGAGGTTTTTTTGGACTTCTGGAGGATATTGAGAAAAACGACCAACAGGACGAGCAAAGCCAGGCAGGCGACGACTATAATAATGGTCGTGGTCGAGGATCCGCCAAGCGAGGATCGTTGGAGTTCCTTCATGATCGGGACATTGGGTTGAGCGGGGTCTTGGATGATGGTGCCGGTGATTTTATAGGTTTTTCCAAAAACGGGAAGGTTGTTGCTTCTGACCGTGAGCGTCGTGGGAGTGCTTTCGTCCGAGAGCGTATATGTCCCCCGGTTCGATCCCGGCGGGTTGGACTGGACGGATTGGACTTGCCCCGTAATGGTCACATTGAGATTCATGAATCGCGAGGGGTTGTTCAGGATGTCGATGATTAAGAAGTTCTGAGCCGGGAGCCTAAGGACAAGAAAAAGCGGGGATAAAAATACAACCAAGAGCAAAAAAACGGCCCTTTTTTGCATGTTTTTTCTCCTCTTTTTTCGATACTAAATTACATGCTATCCGCAAAGACGTTTTTTGTCAATTTTGGGTGCAAATACGATGGCAATTCTTTTTCCGTGATGATATTAAATTGTTATTCCCTGGGTCCTGGCGCCGACGAGCTCCGATCGGCGCCTCCCATTTCATGTCTAATTATATCCACGCAAAAAGAGATGCTTCCTGGACATGCCGAATCCCACCGTTGCTCAGGTTTATCATTGACCAGATATATGGGGGATTCGGTATGTCTGTTCCTTATCCTTGATCTTGACGTCGAGGTAATCACTGACTCCGCGGAAGTCAGCCGTGATCCGGCACCACTCGTCCGAAGACACGGAAGATGTCTCGAGACGCCCGCTGCTCGAAATGGTCGCATACCAGGAATTTTCGGACCAGTTCACCGAGTAGCTGATGTCCTCTGTCGTTCCGTCATCATAATAAGCCGTGCAGGTGTAATAGGCGCTGCTGTTTTCGTCCACTTCCGTTGGCCCGAAAACTTTGATTCTTACGATATTTATTTCAGAATTTTCAATGACGATATCGAAGTTGACGCTGAGACCTTCGTAGGTGGCCGTGATGCGGCACCACTGGTTTGAAGTCACGGAAGTTGTCACGAGCTTCCCGCTGTTTTCAAAGGAAGCGTACCAGGAATCCGCGGACCAGGAGGCCGCGGCGGTCACATCCTCAGAGCTTCCGTCGTCAGAGTATAATCTGCAGGTATAATAGGCCCGGCTGTTTTCTTTCACCTGGGTCGGCCCCGTCACTTTGACGTACTTCAAAAGCCTCAGATCACTGCTTGCCCGGCCGAGATCGACTCCAGCAAGACTCAGCATAGCCACGGCCAAGGAAAGAGCCAACCTGATGAAGAGGGGCCTCTTGGACACAACCATTCCCCGATTCGTCATTTGTGATCTCGTTTCCTTCGGATGACAGGAAATAATCATAACAGAAACTCATTATGGTGCCAACTTCATCCGAAAGATTTTATAATCCTTCTTTTTTAATTGTCGTCATGAACCAATGGTTTTATCCTCCTTTGTGTACCGACAATATTGGAGTTTTAATACACCCTGTAAATTCCGGCTGACTGGAAACACGTAAACGAGTTCAAGCTGTCGATAGAGATTCCTCGCTTGGGATACATTCATTTCATGATGTCTGCAGATGCCATCCAACTTCAAGGAAGCAATCCAATCGCTTAAAAATGGTGATGTGCTTGTTATTAGCCTTCATTCCAATCCGAGATGTTTTCAGGACGGAAAGACGTTCGTGGAGTGGAAAGACTTCTGGAAGCATTTCGATGTCGACCCAAGCCAGGCGCCCCGGCTGAAAAATGTCGTCGTCTGCGGGTGCATGATCAGCTTCACCGGCTCTTCTCACCTTTATAGCGGGCACTATTTTATGGTTTATGCGGATCGAGATTACAACGACCTCCGCTCGCTCTATGTCGAGACTAATCCCTCAGTCAATTGGAACGACAGGATCTCATCGCTCAAAGTCGGCAAGAACGCCTGCGTGACATTCTGGCAGGACATCAATTATCGGGGGAGCAAGGGCACGTATGAAGCCGACGGGCGAAATGTCAAGGCCGTTTCCTCACTCGTCGGTCCCGGCTGGAATGACAAAATCAGTTCCATTAAGATCCGCTTCAATGGCAACTGCGCCAAATCTTGAAAATAGGTGAGACGGCATACTCTTTCCCTTATTGCGGCTTTCTTCAAGCCTGCTTGCGCTTTTGATCCCGCCTTGACAGCTCCTTTTGCCGCAGTATATTATTTCTCACGATAGAAGGGGAGAAAATTAAATTCTATAAATGACTTTAAGACAATATTTATTAGCCAGCATTAACATAAAAGCCTAACATAGATGAAAATTGTCATCTCCATGGATCGGCGAATGGGATTATGTCTGCGACACTAAAATCGGGCCAGTCCAAGGTAGAATAATACTTAAGGCTGCTGCTGACTAAAGATCGGGCTTAGCTCGTCCTTGAAGAGCTCCAATATTATGGGAAAATTGAGATCGTGCCGTATCAGGGGAAAAGAAAAGAAGAAGCTCGTAATGGCTCACGCGGCATCCAGAATAGCGTTATAATCGCATTAAAAATTGCGAACGAAACTTGACATGACTGGGTTATAATATACTCTCAGCCGATAATCTTTTTTGGAGATCGTTTGGGGAAACAAGTGTCAATCGTCATGACTTGAAAGGAGGCAGCCATGTCTGACAATCGCGTTGGCAAAGTGACCCACTACTTCGACCGCATCAGTGTCGCCGTGTTGGAACTGACGGACAAGATACAGATGGGCGACACAATACACTTCCTCGGCCACTCGACTGACTTTAAGCAAGAGGTGAATTCTCTGCAAATCGAGCATCAAAATGTGAGCGAGGCAAAGCCAGGCCAGGATGTGGCTCTGAAGGTAAACCAGAAAGTCCACCCGAATGATGCGGTGTTCAAAATCACAGGCGGAGGATAAGGATTTACTTTTTCGCGGCGTGAAGTTTTCCTCTTTTCCCCTTTGCCCTTTCTGGCTTGCCCAAGATGTTTTGAAATCAAGTCTAGAAATTTATATTACGCCGGCTCCCTCCACCGGCACCAGTTTCCCTGAGTTTTTAGGGATTTGCGGATATTTCCCGTTTGAACACCATTAAGCTGGAATAGGCGAGAGTACGCGCAGGAGTGGGTGAACAGCCAGTTAGTGTCCCGTCTCATAAGTTCCTTGTCATTGTATTCTGCAGAGACGGGACACTTCCCAGGGGGAGTCAAGCTCCCCCCTAGGCGTTTCGCTTCGCTCCGCTGACCCCCTGAGGGGGGCCGCGCCGCCCCCCTCAAACTTCCCGGCGGTTGTGCGTCTATTCGCGTATCAACTATGGCAAGAAATTTGTGAGACGCACAACTGGCTGTTTGCTTATTTTATGACCTGAGTCACATCCTTGACCGGCTTTCTTTCCCTTGGAGCGGGATTTTCTGCCGGGTAGCCCACCGGAATAAAAGCCACTAAATCCATCTCCTCCGGCACTTTCAGAATCTTTTCGATATCACCCTTGGCTTGCATCGGGCCGGTCATCCAGACAGCCCCCAAACCCATTTGATGCAGGATCAGAAGGAGATAGGCGATAGCAGACGAGACAGACTGGATTCGGGTATCGGCCACGCTCCTCCATCGGCTCATCTGTTGAACCTTCGGGTCAACCTTTTCCCGAGCAGCCGAAATCTGATCCAACAGTGATTTGTACGGGGAGGCGGCAACCGCGATAACCGAAGGCGCATTTCGAAAGAAGCCCGATCGCTTCAGCATACGAGTGAGATTTTCTCCTATCTGACTCGCCTCGGGCAGAGAGGCAATATAATCGGCGCGAGCTTGGACCGCGTCAGCGATCGAGTTGATGACGTCTTTATTCAGAATGACATAGAAAAGCCAGTTTTGCTGATTGCCTCCGTTGGGCGCCCAGGTCGCCAGCTCTATGGCCTGGAGCAACATATCCTCATTAACAGGCTTTTCGAGCCAACTGCGAATAGAACGTCGACCTTTAATCAGTTCAGCCATTTCACTTGTTTTCATTGGGTGATCTCCGAATACGGACATTGATTAATATTATAGTTGGTTAACGGTTTTGCCGCCAGCTCCAGCGTACCATTCGCCCTCGATGAAAAGTGCCGTTTACGAGCGTAGGCCAAGTGCACTGGGCGTGTAGCATCTCATCGGTTCTGCTGTCGTGACTCGGATTGTCATTGAAGTCGATGAGAGCGCTTTCATATTAGGTGCCGCCCGGCCCGGCGCTTCCGTGATGCTTGAAAATATAGACGATTATCCACCGACGAACCTCCTCCTGCCCCGCTTCTCCCTCCTCCCCCTCTCCGACTTGCCCTGGATGTTGATCGTCGTCCAGGAGTCAGATAGGCAGGTTCCTCGCAAAAAAAGGCTACAATTCAAAAGACAAGCAAAGCAACTATAATTCCTATGAGAACAACCCAGAGGATATTTATCTTGAAGCGAAGTGCGACGAATGCAACGCTGGCCAGGAGAATGCGAGCTAGATCCCATGGAACCTGCAAAGCAAAACGAATAGTCACGGATAAAAGAAGGCCTACAAAAGAACATAATATCCCAGCCATGGCCTTGCTAAAATAAATTGATCTTCGCATCCTGTCGTAGTAGGGCTCAATTCCAGCCAAAATAAAAAATGATGGTAAAAAGACACTAATGGTGGCAATAATTCCTCCAAGGGATCCGTAGAGCAGATAACCTATAAATGTCGCGGTAATCACAATAGGTCCTGGAGTAATCTGTCCTAAGGCAATTCCATTCAAGAATGTAGCGCCGTCAAGCCAAGCGCGGACATTAACAATTTCGTGAAACATAAGGGGAACAGAAGCAAATCCGCCGCCGAAAGCGAACAAGTCAATCCTGAGCATAAGGGTAGCGAGATGAAACAATTTGCGATTTGTAAAAAGCAGCAGGACAAGGCCTGCAGCCACAGCCAGGAGGAGTAGTAATAAAGTTCTTAAATAATGAGGTTTTCTTGCCGAACCGATAATTTTTTGGGGCAGAAGCTGCTTTATAGGTAACAGAAAGCCTAAAAGAGCAGCTAAGAGGATGACGAGAATTGGGCTCACTCTCAGCCCAAATAGACCGGCCGCAACAGCCGCAAGAAGTATGCTTTTCCAATTTTTTAACAAAGTCGTGCCAAAGGACATAGTCGCGTTGGCAACAATTGCGACAATAATGGCTTGAAGCCCGGCAAACACTGAAACGAAAATCGGCAGACTATGGGCATGAACATATAGAGCCGAAAGGATCATCATGATGAAAAATGCAGGAAGGCCAAAGCCTATGAAACTCACGGCAGCGCCTGGCAAGCCGCGCGTTCTCAGACCCACATAGGCGGTTGTCTGCATAGCCGTTGCACCCGGTATAGTTTGGCAAAGGGCTACTCCTTCATGAAAAGATTCATCATCAAGCCATTTCTTTTGCATAACGACCATTTTACGGATGTAAGCGACCATGGCCGGCCCGCCAAATGCGGTTATCCCTAATTTTAGGAATGATAAGAACAGTTGGAAAAGCGACGGATTTTTATTTTCAAACTGGAAGTGCGAGCATTCCATGGGAATTCCCTCTTCCAATTAAAACACTTTTTTTAAGGCATAAAAAGGGCTTTATATTTTTCACCTGTAGTCGGCAATCGGCAGGAAGTTAAAAACGGCAAGGATGGCTTCGTGCTTAAGCGACTTGCCTGGAATTCTTTTCCCCTTCTCCCTCCCCCTCTCCGACTTGCCCTTCTTGGTGATTTTCAATAAAGCGAGCTGGATGACTGGGGCGATCAATTCGCGGCCGAAGATCTCTTATTGCTGGCTGAAGCTGACGTGCAATGTGAAGAAGCGGCCTCCCGCGTGGAAATTAGACTTGGTCGTCCCGATGGCGACTGAGGATTCGTCCGAATATTTTTCCTGATCCATTCTTGCCCCCGGGAAGATGCCTAAGGGATTTCCGGCTTTAGGGTCGCCGACAGCTCCATGGAAGCATTTCAGCATGTTACGCTTCATCTTGACCCTAAATTGCCGATAGAAAAAATCATTGAACGATAAAGACTCCTGGTATAAGGTTGTTTTTGGTAAAGAAACAACATCACCAGTTGGGTGATGACCTTAACCAGGAGGTTATATA
>Ga0315282_10000361_pt1 | contig 91757 bp, 91 predicted proteins | sample YL17G07_20_MG_FD_203693 | JGI IMG/M metagenome (GOLD analysis project Ga0315282, IMG submission 203693) | Sediment microbial communities from Yellowstone Lake, YNP, Wyoming, USA - YL17G07_20 | ecosystem: Environmental > Aquatic > Freshwater > Lake > Sediment | place: USA: Wyoming | collected...
GGCTAAAAGCTCCTTGCGCTTGGAGGCGATGTCTTTCTCCGTATAATCCGTCCGCAGCAATCGGACCCCGCAGTTGATGTCGTAGCCGACGCCGCCGGGGGAAATGATGCCCTCGTCAAGATCAAAGGCGGCCACCCCGCCGATCGGGAAACCGTAGCCTTGATGGGCATCGGGCATGACGTAGGACATTAGCTGAATTCCACGAAGGCAAGCGACGTTTTTCGCTTGTTCAAGCGTCTGATCGCCTTTCACCGATTCGAGCAATTTTCGGGAAGCGTAGATCAGAGCCGGGACTTTCATCTCTCCGGACTTCGGGATCTCCCAGGTGTTGTCGTTTATTCTTTTGAGTTCCATGGTCTCACCTCACATATCGACCACAACTTGGATGGACCAGCGATCATGACTTTGTTCGATTTTCATCTCGCTGTAGGTGATCGCTTTGACGTCGCCGAAGATCTCATAATGGCCCTCGAACTCATCGCCCCAAAAAACAGCCTGGAGCCGGAAGCCGTCCGGCGTCTTCTCGATTTTCAGGTCTTCGACTCCGCCCAGGAGGAAATTCTTTGTATCGAGGAGAAAGAGGATTTCCTCCAGAAATTTATTGAGGAGCTGTTCGAGGTCGCGGCCTTGGGCGCCGACTGAAAAAGAGATTTTTTGTTTGACCCTCTCCCAGTCCCACATCAAGCCGGCCACGGCCATGGCGGCGTTGGCGAACGCCTCCTCGAGGGTTGCGCCGAAAGCCCGGAATTTTCCGTCGGCGCTGTGGGGAAGAATTCGATACTTTTCCATTATATCTCAATTATCGCAAATAAATGATGAGATTGCCACGGCGCAGGGCGCCCCGCAATGACAGCTTCCCTAAAAGACGCCGGCGATGGGGGTTTGGCAAAAAGGGCAGCGGCCGTCCTTGATTTTATTGTCCTCGACCCAAAAGCCGTGCCTTTGGATGAGGGGCTTGAGACATTTGGGGCAGAGCGTGAAATCTCCCTCGTCCATGACGTTGCCGATGTAAACGTAGCGGAGACCTTCTTTTTTCCCGATATTAAAAGCTTTTTGTAAGGTCGTGACCGGCGTCGGTTTGGTGTTCGTATATTTGTAATCCGGATGAAAGCGGCTGATGTGCCAGGGGATGTCGCGATCGACGCCGGCGATGAACCGGGCGATATCCCGCAGCTCCTCATCACCGTCATTCAATCCTGGAACGACAAGCGTCGTCACTTCGACCCAAACCTTGAGCTTCCGCATCAGCCGGATGGAATCGAGCACGGGCTCAAGCCGCGCCCGGCAGACCTTTTTATAGGTTTCATCGCGAAAAGCCTTGAGGTCCACATTGGCGGCATCTAAATAAGGGTGAATGGTCTCGAGGGCCTCAGCCGTCATAAAACCGTTTGTCACAAAGTTATTGACCAGCCCGGCCTTTTTGGCCAGAACAGCCGTGTCGTAGGCATATTCAAAAAAGATCGTCGGCTCGGTGTAGGTGTAGGAAATACTCCTGCAGCCTTGGTCCAAGGCGTTGCGGACAACGTCCTCGGGCGAAAGCTCCTGGCCGCGCGAGACCGATCTTTCTTTCTTGGACGCTTGAGAGATTTCCCAATTTTGGCAGAAGCCGCATCGGAAATTGCAACCGACCGTGGCGATCGAAAACGACGTCGTTCCGGGGAGAAAATGGAAGAACGGCTTTTTCTCGATGGGATCGACATGGGCGGCGATGACTTCGCCGTAGACATGCGTCAGGAGCTTGCCGTCGCGGTTCTCGCGGACGCCGCAGACGCCGAACTTGCCCGGAGCAATCAGGCAGCGGTGAGCGCACAGCCGGCAGGCCATCCTGTCATGGTCGCAAACCTCATAAAGCATCGCTTCCTTGACCATGTGCGCGCTCCGCATAAATCACAAATTAAAACGAATCCGCCGAAGGGCAGAGACGCTTAAGCTTGCATTCCGGACATCGAGGCTTTCTGGCCTGACAGACCTTCCGGCCGTGGTCGACCAACAAATAATTGAAATCGAGCCAATATTTTTTGGGGACGATTTCGAGCAAGTCCCGCTCGATTTTTTTCGGGTCGAGCTGCTTGCTCAGCCCCAGTCGGCCCGAAAGCCTCTTGACGTGGACGTCTACGGCGATGCCTTCCGCCTTTCGATAAGCAGAGGACAAGACGATATTGGCGGTCTTGCGGGCGACGCCGGGCAACGTGATGAGCTCGGCCATCGTATCGGGGACTTGTCCGCCGAAATCCTCGACGATTTTCCTGGCGGCGCCGATGATGCTTTTGGCTTTGTTCCGAAAAAAGCCTGTCGGCCGGACGTCTTTTTCCAATTCGACCTTGTCGGCCTGAGCAAAAGCTTCGGCTGTCGGATATTTTTTGAATAGCGCCGGCGTGAGCTGGTTCACGCGCTCGTCCGTGCACTGGGCGGAGAGAATGGTGGCGACGAGGATCTGGAGGGGCGTTTCAAATCCGAGAGCCGTGCGGACCGCGGGATATTCTTTTTCGAGAATCTTAATAATTTTGACAACGCGTTCCTTGGCTGATTCCATGATTGGCTCCCCACATAACCTGGGAATACATTACTCATTTCCCTATTCCGGAGACAAATAAATTGGGAAATAGGTATTGTGTCCCCCTCTATTAAAGTTTGACCATTTTTTCAATCGCTCCCCGCGCTCTCTCGGCGATGGCCGGGGAGACCTCGACACGATAGATCATTTGTTCCAAGGCTGCGGCGACTTTTTTAAGGTTGATTTTTTTCATATTGAAACACAAGGCCAGATCGTGGGCGGGATAAAAATTTTTCGCCGGGTTTTCTTTCTTCAGCCGGAAGATGATCCCCGCTTCCGTGGCGACAATGATTTCTTGCCGTTCCGTCTCCCGGGCCTCTTTCACCATCTTCCCGGTGGATAAAACTTTATGAGCGAGATCGATGACCTCGGGGCGGCATTCGGGATGGGCCCAGACTTCGGCCTGTGGATACATTTTTCTTTTTTCTCGGACATCCCGCGCCAAGATATTTTTATGGACGTAGCAGGTGCCGTCCCAAGGAATGATTGTCTTGCTCGTCTGCCGAGCCACGTAAGCCGCCAGGTTCTTGTCCGGCGCGAAGAGGACTTCTTTTCCAGCGACGCTATTGACGACCTTGACGGCGTTCGCCGACGTGCAACACACATCGCACTCCGCCTTGACCTCGGCCGAGGTGTTGATATAGCAGACGACCGGACGTCCTGGATACTGCTTTTTCCAGTTGATCATTTCAGCGGCCGTGATCATGTCGGCCATCGGGCAACCGGCATGGATATCGGGAAGGAGGACGGTTTTTTGAGGCGAGAGAATGGACGCCGTCTCGGCCATGAAATGGACCCCGCAGAAGACGATGACGTCCTCCGGGACGACGGCCGCCTTCTGGCTTAATTCCAGCGAATCGCCGACATAATCGGCCACATCCTGGACCTCGCCGATTTGGTAGTTATGGGCCAGGATGACGGCGCTTCTCTCTTTTTTGAGCGCTCGGATTCTCTGGGACAAAGCTTCTTTATCCGGAGTCTCAATCATGGCTTTTTATTTTGCGATCCTAGCGCCGCAGCTCACGCAGGCTTCTTCGGCTTTATTCGTATATTTCCCGCATTCCGGGCATTCGATGAGATCGATGTCACAGTGATGGCAGGCACAGACATCCTCCATTCCTTCTAGCGGGCCTTCGCAATAGGGGCAGCGGCAGGACTCCTCCTCCTGACCTTCAGGAGCTGCGGCAGGCGTTCCGGCGGCCGTTTCCTTTGCGCCGGGCTTAGTCTTCGCCTGATAGTCTTCAATGGCTTTATGCAGGGCGTCCGCGCCAAGGTTCGAACAATGCAGTTTGTTTTTGGGGAGACCGTCGAGCTCTTCGGCGACCTTATCATTGGTGATGGCCAGCGCTTCTTCGAGCGTCTTTCCCATGGCCATCTCGCTGACCATACTCGACACGGCGATGGCCGCGCCGCAGCCGAAGGTCTGGAATTTGATGTCGGTCAGACGGTTGTCCTTGACTTTGATATAAAACGTCATCATGTCGCCGCACACGGGATTCCCGACCTGGCCGACGCCGTCGGCATCGGGGATGACACCCACGTTGCGCGGATTTTGAAAATGGTCCATCACTTTTTCGGAGTAGATCATTTCTTCTCCTCCAAATATTTAGTATAGAGCGGAGACATTTTGCGCAGCCGGTCGATGATCGGCGGAAAGACGTCGAGAAGATAATCGATGTCCGCGGCGGTGTTACCATCGATCAGGCTGAAGACAAGCGATCCCTGGGCCAAAGCGTGGTCCAGCCCCATGGCCAGAAGGACATGAGAGGCTTTGAGAGCCTTGGATGTGCAGGCCGACCCGCTCGAGGCCGCAACACCTTTCAGGTCGAGGCTGAGGAGCATGGCTTCGCCCTCGATGAATTCGATGCAGAAGCTGACGTGGTGCGGGAGGCGCTTTTCGCGGTGTCCCGTCAGCGCGATACGATCGACTTTCTGGGGAAGCTTTTCGATCAATCTGTCGCGCAGCGCTCTGGCTTTCTCCGCCCGCTCACCCATTTTGGCCAGCGCGATCTCGGCCGCCTTGCCCAGGCCGACGATCCCGGCCACGTTCTCCGTGCCGCCCCGGCGGCCGCCTTCCTGAATCCCGCCGTCGATAAAAGGCAGGATGCGCGTTCCTTTTTTTATATAGAGAGCCGCGCTTCCCTTGGGGCCGTAAAACTGGTCCCCGGCAAGGCTCAGAGCGTCGACGCCCAAGGCCTTGACATCGACGGGAATATTTCCGGCCGCGGCCACGGCATCGGTATGAATAAGCACACTGCGGAGTTTGCATCTTTTGGCGATTTCGGCCAGCGGCTCGATCGTCCCGACCTCGCTGTTGGCCAGCATAACGGAAACAAGCGCCGTTTCTTTGGTCAGCGCTTTTTCCACGTCTCCGGGACTCACCAGGCCGTCCTTATCGACGGGTACAAGCGTCGTCTTAAACCCGGTTTTTTCCAAGCTCTTCGCCGAGTTGAGAACGGACTGATGCTCGATAGCCGAAAGGACAAGATGCGTTCCGCGGCTGCGGCCGGCCAGAGCCAGCCCTTTGATGGCGAAATTGTTGGATTCCGATCCGCTGGATGTGAAGAAAATCTCGGCGTCGTCCGCATTTATGAGGCGCGCGACTTTGCTCCGCGCGCCGTCTACCGCCTCGAGCGCGGCCTGCCCATCCGAATGAAGGCTCTGCGGGTTTCCGAACCTCTCTTTGAAAAAAGGAAGCATCAAGTCCAAAACCTCGGGATCGAGCGGCGTCGCCGCGATATGATCAAGATAGACTCGTCTCATTTGAATTCCGGGGTCAGATCTATACTTCCGATAAAATTGTCATAAGCATAGCTCTAATCCCGCTCTCCTTAAACGGCGATGACTTCCTTGACTTCCGGAACTTCTTTCTTAAGAATCCGTTCGATGCCCATCTTCAGCGTCATCTGGGACATCGGACAGCCGCCGCAGGCTCCGACAAGCCTCACTTTCACCACGCCATTTTTGTCCACGTCGACGAGCTCAACGTTTCCGCCGTCGGCCACGAGCGACGGCCGGATTTTATTTAAAGCCGCCTCGACTTTTTCTTTCATTTGTCTCTCCTTCTAGATATCTGCCTAGATTCCATCTCTTCTTCCCCTTTAGAAAAGGGGATTTTAATAAATATAATGCGATCATCGAAATTTTTCCATGATTTTTTCGAGCTCCTTCCGGTTCGGGCTCAAATCGTTGAGGGCTAAAGGCCTTTCCCGGTCCGGGACGACGAGATCCTCGAACGTCGGCTTTTGTTCCTGGTAGATCAGACCGACTGGAATCTTCTCCGGGTCCTGGAGCCTTTTCCAAGCTTCGATTTTATCGGCCGGATGATAAGTCGGGTCATTATCCAAGAGAGAAATGCGGCTCTTGAACCAGTCGTAGGAATTGACCTTGTTGTAGGTCACGCAAGGACTGAGGACATCGACGAGCGCGAAACCCCTGTGCTCGAGGGCTTTTTCCAGAAGCCCGGCCAGATGGCCGACATCGCCGGAAAACCCCCGGGCGATAAAAGTGCCGCCCGCGGCCAGCGCCAGCGTCGGCCCGTCGATTGGAAACTCCTTGGAGCCGAAGGGCGTGGAGATCGAGACGAAGCCCATCTCGGTCGTCGGCGAAACCTGACCCTGCGTCAAGCCGTAAATGCGGTTATCCGCCACAATATAGACGATCCCGGCATTTCTCCGCACGGCGTGGATGAAATGGCCTTGGCCGATCGAATAGGCGTCGCCGTCTCCGCTGACGCCGACGACGAGCAAGCGGGGATTGTTCAGTTTCACGCCCGTCGCGACGGGAAGCACCCGGCCGTGGAGTCCGTGAATGCCGTAGGAACGAAAATGATTATTGAACCGGCCGTGGCAGCCGATGCCGGAGACGACCACCGTCGTCTCCGGGTTTATGTCCCGTGCGGCGGCCGCGCGCTTCATCGCCTCAAAAATGCCGAAAAGCCCGCAGCCAGGGCACCAGGTCGGGCTGTCCACGTGGAAATCTTCCTTGGCTCTCATCGGAGTCCCCTCTGGATCTTGGCGGCGATTTCCGCCGGCGTGAACGGCAGCGACGAATATTTCAGAATGCTCTTCAGGAGCGGAAGCGCGTCCACCTGGCTTTTGATCAGCCGGGCAAGCTGACCCGAGAAGTTATTCTCAACGACGAAAACACGGCGGCAGCCGCTGAGAAATTTTTCGACCTCCTTGGCCGGGAAGGGCCATAATGTCCGGAGCTGTAAATATTTGGATTTTATGCCTTTGGCCGCCAACCGCTGCTGTGCTTCGAAGATGGGGCCCACGGTCGAGCCGACGCCGATGATGCCGATTTTGGCTTTCCGGTCGCCCCGCACCTCCGAACTCGGGAGCTGCCCGGCCGCGGTCTTGAGCTTCCGCATTCTCTTGTCCATCATCCGGCTCCGGATGTCCGGGTCTTCGTCCCGGTAGCCTTTTTCGCCGTGCTCGTTGCCCTCGGCCATATGAAGACCGTTTTTCATCCCGGGAATGGCCCGCGGCGAGACGCCGTCCGCCGTGAATTCATACCTTTTAAAATCCGTGATACGGAGAAGCTCATCCTGGCTGAGCAGTTTTCCGCGGTCGATCTGAATATCCCCGAGATCGAACTCGCTGGCCGTGCGGTAATTCTGGCCCATGTCGAGTTCTGTCATCAGAATGACCGGGCATTGGAACCGCTCGGCCAGGTTGAAGGCCTTGACCGTGAATTCAAAACATTCATCGATGGTGCCGGGCGCGAGCACGATCTTTGGAAAATCGCCATGCGAGCCGAAAATCCACTGGCTGATATCCGACTGTTCGGTCTTTGTCGGCGTGCCTGTGGCTGGGCCGACTCTCTGAACGTGGGCGACGACGACCGGGATTTCCGCCATGCCGGCCAAGCTGAAGGCCTCCATCATGAGCGACGCGCCGGGACCGGACGTCGCGGTCATGGCTCTAGTGCCGGCATACGAAGCGCCGAGGGCCATGTTCAGCGCGGCAAGTTCGTCTTCGGTCTGGACCACGGCGCCGTTCGACTGCGGCATATACACGGCCAGCCACTGCCAGACTTCGGACGCGGGGCAGATGGGATACGCGGGAAAAAACCGGCAGCCGGCAGCCAGCGCACCGAAGGCCAGGGCCTCGTTGCCGGAAAGTATGATCCGGCCCCGGTCTTCTTTTTTTATGATCGGCTGTCGCTCGTCAGGGGAGATCATGTCCATGGCGCTCGTCCAGCCGAGCAGCAGAGCCTGGATATTCCTATCGACGATGTCCCGGCCCTTTTTATCCAAGAACATCTCGGCCATGATCCCCTCGAGGACCTGGCGGTCGAGGTCGAGGACATAGCCCAGCGCGCCCAGGGCGATCATATTTTTATAGATCTCACGGCCGAACTTATCCTTGGCCATCTTTCGGAGCAAAAAACGGTGGAATGTCCTGCCTTTTTTCTTGGCCTCCGGCATGTCGCCGACGCCTTCGCCGTCGCACAAGACGACGCCGCCGCAGGCGATTGATTCGACGTGCTTGAATACAGCCTCGCAGTCGAACGCCAGGAGGACGTTGAGGCAGTCGCCGCGGCCATAAATCCGGTCGAGCGAGGCCCGGACAATATAACTGGTCGCCTCGCCGCGGATATTCGAGGGAAAGTCCCGGCAGGTGACGACCTCCCAGCCTTCCCGTTTCAGGATTTTGGCCAGAACATTGCCCGTAAAGAGCACGCCGTCGCCGGCCTTGCCCGCGATCATGACGGAAATATCCCGGCTCTCCGGATTCTTTTTCACGTCGGCCATTCCATGATTCCTTGTGGCGATCTCGCTCCGCCTTGAACGGTATTATTATATCGGATAAACTGTCTATCTTCCAGCCTAATATTTACTATTCCTATAAATTAGATGATAATTAATTGATTGACCTAATATCAACGTATTAATAAAAGTGACATCTCCGTTCGGGCGGCGCTTAGGCCGTCCTCAAGCCCCCGTAGCGAAGGGGGGCTCCGTCGGCTTTTCCGACGGGGGGAACCGACGGGACTGGTTCCTCGGGGTCCGGGGGCTACGGACGGATTAAGCGCCGCCTCTAGGTTGTCACCTTATTTATTGCGTTCATATTAGCTAGGAGGTTGCTATGGCGCAAGAAAAAATGAATATCGTCGTCTTTTCGGGCGACATGGACAAGGTCCTGGCGTCCTTGATCATCGCCACGACCGCCGCCGCGATGGGCCTGGAGGTCAATATGTTTTTCACCTTCTGGGGATTGAACGCCATCCGAAAAAAGAAGTTGACCGCCGGGAAAAATTTCCTTCAAAAACTAATGAGCCTGCTCAACCGCAGCGGCGCGTCCCGCCTGCCTCTGTCCAAATTCAACATGCTGGGGCTCGGCCCGGCGATGATGAAGGTCATGATGAAACAGTCGAGGATGCCCTCCCTCCCCGAGTTCATCCAGACGGCCAAAAGCCTGGGCGTCAAATTCACCGCCTGCACGACCACGTTCAGCTTTATGGGCTTCAAAAAGGACGATTTCATCGACGGCGTGGATGCTTACGCCGGGGCGGCGACGTTCCTCGGCGAGGTCATGGACGGCCGCGTCAGCTACTTTATATAATAAGGAAAGGCTCAGGACGATGAACAAGGACGAAACTCTCGATTGCTACGGCCTCCTCTGTCCCATGCCCATCATCAAGATCTCCCAAAGAATCAAGGGACTCAAGCCCGGCCAGGTCCTGGAAGTCATCGCCACGGATGAGGGCATCAAAACTGACCTCCCCGCCTGGTGTAAGATGACGGGACAAGAATTTTTAGGAGTCGAGGAGAAAAACGGCGAATTTCACGCCTTTGTCAAAAAAGTCAAGGATTAGGTAGTTTTCTATATTCGCAAATCGGCCGTCGGCAGGAAGCGCGGCGGTTTCCGGCATTTTGTCGCCTGTTCAAAGGCATAGGCCAGTTGGATAAGCCGGGGTTCGCTCCAGGCACGGCCAAAGAAGGAAATCCCCACCGGCAACCCGAAGACTAATCCCGCCGGCAAGGTAATGCTCGGATAGCCCGCCACGGCGGCGGCGGTGGAACTGCTCCCGATAAAGTGGTCGCCGTTCACCACATCCGTGACCCAGGCGGGTCCATCGGTCGGCGCCACAAGGGCGTCGAGCTTAAACTTGTCCATGACCGCATCGATGCCATCCTTGCGCGCTAGACGGCGGCACTTATCCAGCGCATCGAGATACTCGCGGCTTGTGAGCGGCCCCTTCGCTTCCGACTTCATGAAGTTTTCTTGCCCGAAATACGGCATCTCTTTTTCCTTATGGCGCTCGTTGTAATCGATGATCTCCTTTAGAGAATGGACGGGCGCCCCGGAGCCGAGACGCGCGAGATAGGCATTCAGATCGGCTTTGAGTTCATAGAGAAGCACCATGAACTCGGATTCGTCAAACTGGCCCAGCGTCTCGATATCCGCCGGATCGACGAGCGCGGCCCCCTGCCGTTTCATGACATCGAGCGCGTCGTTCATGATCGCATCGACGTCACGATGAAATCCGAAGTATTTTCGTACCACGCCGATTCTCGCGCCACGGAGGCCGTTCGGATCGAGGCGCTGCGCGTAATCGGTGACGGATTTTCCTCGGCTGTCATTCGTTGCTTGATCCTCGACATCAACTCCTGCAAGAACGCCAAGCAGAATCGCTGCGTCCCGCACCGTGCGTGCCATCGGACCGGCGGTATCCTGCGTGTGCGCAATGGGGATCACTCCTGTGCGGCTGACGAGGCCGACCGTCGGCTTGATGCCCACGATCCCGTTGATCGATGACGGGCTGACGATCGAGCCGTCGGTTTCCGTGCCCACGGCGGCAAGACATAGATTCGCCGCAACGGCCGCGGCCGAGCCGGAACTCGATCCTGAAGTGTTGCGGTCCAGCGCGTACGGATTCTTGGTCAGTCCGCCGCGGCCGCTCCAGCCGCTGGTGGAACGGCTGGATCGGATGTTGGCCCACTCGCTCAGGTTCGTCTTTCCAAGAATGACGGCTCCGGCGCGGCGCAGCTGCTCGACTAGGAAAGCATCCTGCGGCGGCTTCGCTCCGACCAGAGCCAATGAGCCGGCCGTGGTGGCCATTTGGTCCGCCGTATCGATATTGTCTTTGATCAGAACGGGAACCCCGTGCAGCGGTCCACGGGCGCCCTTTTCTTTCCGTTCCTTGTCGAGCGCATCGGCGATGGCCAAGGCGTCCGAATTCAATTCGATCACGCAGCGAAGCGCGGGACCTTGCCGATCGATGGCTTCGATCCGGGCTAAATATTTCTCCGCGATCGAACGGGCCGTGGTTATCCCTGAATTCATTCCTTCCTGGAGTTCGGCGATTGTCATCTCATCCATCTCAAACGCCTGGACATCGGAAGCGGGCTTGAGTGAGGAGGCGGCTTTTTCCATTCCCGAGAGAGTCGTTAATGCCGCAACGGCAGCTCCTCCGGACAGACCGGTTTTTAAGAAGCCTCTCCGGCTCAAAAGATTATGGCCGCACCTAGATTCATCATTTTTATGCATAGCTTCAACCTCCTTAATTTCTCCAAATGATTGAAATCGACACCGTCCATTGCAAAACACTATATCTTCGGCAAAAAATAAATGTCAAGGTCAGGAACCCTGTGAGGCCGCTCTTAAAAGGAATTACGAGCACCTGTTCCAGCCGCAGTTGGGACAGGTCGGGCATTTCTCATCAGGAAGCGTCGTCCCGCACTGCCGGCATACGGACTGAAACATGTCTTTGGAGTTGTTCTTGACCTCGCCGAAGTGCCGCTCCAGAATTTTTGATATGGCGTCCGGGATGGACTGGACCAGGCCGCCCTCGGTGAAAATCGGCTCCGCCCCGCCGATCCCCTTGAGTTGACTGACGACCTCCTTCGGGTCCACCCCGCTCCGCAGCGCCAGCGAAATTAGCCGGCCGATGGCCTCGGCGTCGGCCATCGTCGTGTAGCCGCTTTTTCCGATGCTGGCGAAGACCTCGAACGGCTTTTGATTGAAGAAGCTGATGGTCACGTAGAGATTGCCAAACCCCGTCTTGATTTTATCCGTAATCGAAGTCAGAGTGTCCGGACGCTCCTGGGGCAGCCGTTTTTCCTCCGGCGCGGCTTTCGCCAGGACTTGGTCTTCGCGGCTTCGGTCGCGGTAGATGGTGATCCCTTTAGTGGCGAGGTCATAAGCCGAAAGATACGCCTTCTCCACGTCCTTCAGGGAGGCTCCATGCGGAAGATTGATCGTCTTGGAGACGGAATTATCCACGTATTTCTGAAAGGCCGCCTGCATCCGGATGTGCCATTCGGGCGCGATGTCGTGGGCCGTGACGAAATACTCGGGCGCGGGCTTCTCCGGGTTCTGGGCCTTCCAGTCCTGATACAGCGGATGGACATCTTTGATTTCCGAGTCGATGATACGGGAGGTGAATTCAAAGGCGAAGACCGGCTCGATGCTCGACGAGCAGCCGGCGATCCGCGAAATCGTCCCCGTCGGAGCAATGGTCAAGACCGTGGCGTTTCTTATCCGTTTCCCTTTGTAGACGGACTTGGCGATATTCGGGAAGCTGCCCCTGAGCCTGGCCAGCCTCTCGGACTCCTCTGAGGCTTTTTTCCTCAGGAAAGACGCCACCTTTTCGGCCAACGCCAGGGCCTCTGCGGAATCGTATTTGATCTTCATTTTGATCAAGAGATCGGCCCAGCCCATGACCCCCAGCCCGATGCGGCGGTTTCCCTTGGACATCTCTTCGATCTTGGGAAGCGGGTATTTATTGACATCGATGACGTTGTCCAGGAAACGAACGGCGACGGCAATCACTTTGGCGAAGCGGTCCCAATCGAATGAATCCTTCCGGCCGGACGCGTAAAAATTCGCAACGTTGATCGAGCCCAGGTTGCAGGACTCGTAAGGATGGAGGGGCTGCTCGCCGCAGGGATTTGTCGCCTGGATCGGGCCCAGCCCCTTGGTCGGGTTGGACTGATTGATGCGGTCGATGAAAACGAGGCCCGGGTCGCCGATCGCCCAGGCCGATTCAACGATCATCCGGAAAATCTTGCGGGCGTCCTTGCGGTCGGAGATTTTCTTCCGATAAGGGTCGTAAATCCCGTAGGACGCTCCTTTCTTCACGGCCGCCATGAATTCATCGGTCGCGGCTACGGAAATATTGAAATTGCCCAGGTTCTTCCCGCCCTTTTTCATCAGGATGAACTCTTCGATGTCCGGGTGGTCGGCCCGCAGAATGCCCATGTTGGCGCCGCGGCGCGTGCCGCCCTGTTTCACGGCCTCGGTGGCCGCGTCGATGACTTTTAAAAAAGAAACGGGGCCGGAGGCCACACCCTGCGTCCTCTGGACGAAGCTCCCTTTGGGCCGGAGAAGGCTGAAGTCGAAGCCCGTGCCGCCGCCTTCCTTATGGACGAGGGCGGCGTTTTTGACCGTTTCAAAAATGGACTCCATCGAATCTTCGATGGGCAGGACAAAGCAGGCGCTGAGGCACATGCCCCTTCCCGCCCCGGTCAAAGTGGGACTATTCGGCAGAAAATCCCGGGCCATCATCGTCTCATAAAACGCCCGGGACCAGGCCTGCTTCTCTTTGGCCTTTTTCTCCGCGGAGGCGACAAAGCGGGCCACGCGGCCTAAGAGGTCGGACGGCGCTTGATCCAGGAATTCACCCTTCTCGTTTTTCATGAAATACCGGGCTTTCAAGATCCTTAGGGCATTGTCCGAAAATCCGCGGCTGTCCGTCATAGGTCCTCCTTCTCTCCTTCGCGCCTTTCGGCCGGGATATATCCCTATTTTCCGATCGATTTCAATTTCGAGGCGATGGTCGCCTCCTTGTCGAGCCGGTGGTCGATTCTCAGATCGACATGAATTCTCTTGGCGCCCATCCGGACCAAGACGTCATGGGCCCGGCCGACGACCCCGAAGAGCGTCGTGAGGTCGGGCGCTTCGATGGCCGTCGACATTCCGCCGGTCTCGCTTCGCAGGCCGGAGGCTTCGATCACGCGCACGACCTCCTTAACGAAGCGGCCGACGGATGCGCCTTCGCTCGTCGGGAAAACAGCCAGCTCGGCGATGATCATGGTTCCTCCTTCCGTTTTTAAACAGAATTCTTCATAGGCGAAGAGAAAAAAACGTTTCGCTCTTGAGAAAGTGGAGCGCCGCGCCTCAGACCTTATTCATCGGCTGGCCGCAGCACATTAAAACGTGTTCTTCGGCGCAGCCGCAGGTCTCATCGACAATCACCCGGTAGCCGCAGACGCCGCATTCCTGGGCGGGCGCTTTCATTTTCTTGGGCGCCGCTTTTTTCACGGGCTTTTTGGCGGCTTTTTTGGCTTTCGCTTTCGCTTTAAACGGCATGTCAAGCCTCCCTTCATTTAAAAATGTTCAATTCTATTCCAGCAAATCCTTCATCAGGATGACAGGATATCTATATTTATGCCACTGTTTTTCGAGAAATTCAAGACACCTAATATCAACGCATTAATAAAAGTGACATCCTCGTTCGGGCGGCGCTTAGGCCGCCCTCAAGCCCCCGTAGCGGAGGGAGGACCCGTCGGCTTTTCCGACGGGGGGAACCGACGGGACTGGTTCCTCGGGGTCCGGGGGCTACGGACGGCTTAAGCGCCGCCTCTAGGTTGTCACCTTATTTATTGCGTTTATATTAGATTTATCGATAGAACGCACCGGATGGGTCCTGCCGCGGCTCTTCCCCTTCGCCGCGTCACCCATCCGCTGTTATCCATAATTCAATTAAATAATAAAATCTGAAGTTCTTTATCCTTGAAAGGATAGATATCAGAGGAATTCGGCATGTTGCTCCAAATTTTTATCAGACGACGACGCGAGGAATCTGCGGATTCAGGCGGGCCAGAATTTCGTAGGAGATCGTCCCCGCCAGGGAAGCCAGGTATTCCGTCGATATGGCTTCGCGGCCGTCTTTGCCGATGAGCGTCACCTCGTCCTCAAGCCTCAGGCCGGGGATGTCGGTGATGTCGGCCATGATGAAATCCATGGCCACGCGGCCGCGCACCGCCGCCCTCCTCCCATTGACCAGGACATAGGAGGCATTTGAAAGACTCCGGGGATAGCCGTCATAATAGCCGACGGGGATTACGGCGACGCGGCTGGCCCGAGTCGTCCGATAGGTGCAGCCGTAGCCGATGAACGAGCCTTTGGGAACGCGTTTGATCTGAACGATTTTGGCCTTCCAAGAAAGAACCGGCCTCAACACAAGAGGCTTTCTCTTTTGGAGGCGACAGGAGAGAAAGGTTTCCTTGGACGGCCAGAGCCCGTAAAGGCCGATGCCGACGCGGATCATGTCGAAATACGTTTCGGGAAATAAAATCGATGAGGCTGTGCAGGACATGTGTTTGATGGGAACGGGGATTTTACTGGAGCGCAGCCGGTCCAGCACGGCCAGGAAATTCTTGAGCTGATACCGCGGGTAAGTATGCGACGTCGTGTCTTCGATATTGGCGAAATGGGAAGATATCCCTTCCACAACAAGACCGGGATGCCCGGCGATTTTTCTTATGAAATTCAGGAGCTCGTCGGCCCGAACGCCCTGACGATTCGTGCCCGTTTCGACTTTGACATGGAGATAGGCCGTTTTGTGGAGCTTCCGCGCCGCTGCGGCCAATCGTTCCACGGTCTGGCGATTATAAACCGTCAGCCGCAAGTCATAGACCAGGGCTTTTTCCAGATCATGGAGCCCGACGGCGCCCAGTACGAGAATCGGCGCGGCGATGCCCTCTTCTCTCAGAAAAATGCCCTCTTCGATGGAGTTGACTCCCAGCCAATCCGCCCCCGCAGCCAACACGATTTTGGACACTTCGCGGATACCGTGACCGTAGGCATTAGCCTTGACGACGGCCAGAAGCTTTTTTCGTTGGCCGATGAGACGGCGGAATTGGCGGATGTTATGGACAAAGGCGGAGCGGTCGATTTCCAGCCATTGCAGGCCGGCGGAGCGCTTTAACGATTTTTCGCCTGTTTTCATGGGCATCATTTTTTCCTTCTGTACAATAATCGGAGGAGATGAAGCTAAGAACATGAAATATTTTCCCAAGCTTAGAGATGGAGGACCGCCGCGGCCCGAACGGCGTCGAGATTGAACAGCCCTTTGAGCACGCGGTCACGTAAAATCGTGTCTTCCCGTTCGACTCCCGTGGAAATAACGGCGACCCGAGCTTCCACAAGATCCTCGATTATTCGGAGATAATCCTTAAACGCGCGAGGAAGGGCGGAAAAATCCCGAGCCTGATGCACGGCTTTTTTCCAGCCGCGAACCTTTTTATATCCGGGGACGACTTTTTCCAGAATCCGGGGTTCCGTCGGGAAGCTTTCCAGGCGGCTTCCTTTATATATATATTCCGTGCAGATCGAAATCTCGTCAAAACCGTCGAGCACATCGGGCTTGGTGATAATGATTTTTTCGATGCCGTTGATCCGGCAGGCATACGAGACGGCCACGGCATCAAACCAGCCGCAGCGGCGGGGACGACCGGTCGTGGCGCCGAATTCATCGCCCCTCTTAGCCATGAGCTTTCCGGCTTCGTCGAAAATTTCCGTGGGAAAAGGCCCCGAGCCGACGCGTGTCGTATAGGCTTTCGCGACGCCCAGGACCGCGTCGATTTTGGTCGGCCCGATTCCAAGGCCGGTCGCAACACCGCCAGCCGTGGAATTGGACGATGTCACAAAAGGATACGTGCCGTGGTCGATATCCAGGAGGGTTCCCTGCGCGCCCTCAAAAAGGACGGAACGGCCTTCCTTCATTTTCCGCTGGAGAACGAGCGAAACGTCACAAATGTATTTTTTAAGCTCGGTCGCATAGGCGGCATATTCTTCATAAATTTTCTGCGGATCGAGAAGGGCGAGGCCGCGGCGCCGGAAAAATTCATTTTTCTCTTCTACGTTCGCCCGGATCTTCTCTTTTAAGACATCGAGGTCCAAAAGATCGCCGGCCCGGATGCCCCGGCGGCCGGCTTTGTCCTCATAGGCGGGGCCAATGCCGCGGCAGGTCGTTCCGATTTTATTGGCGCCCAAGCTTTCTTCGCAGATTTTCTCCATGAGGCTATGATAAGGCAGAATGAGGTGGGCGTTTTTGCTGATAGCGATATGGTCGTCCCGGATGCCGGCCAGCTTTTTGAGGGCCGCGACTTCGTTCAGGAAGGCTTTGGGGTCGAGAACAACGCCATTGCCGATGAGGCACAGCTTGTCGGGCCGTAAAATTCCCGAAGGGATCAAGTGGAGGACGATTTTTGTTCCACGGATACAGACCGTATGGCCCGCGTTATGACCTCCCTGATAGCGGGCGACGATATCGAATGCAGGGGTCAGGAGGTCGACGATCTTTCCCTTGCCTTCATCTCCCCACTGCATGCCGAGAACGACGATGTTTGCCATAGGACTCCTTGTCAAAAATGGACCGCGGCCTGAACCCGGAACAGATTGTCCCGGAGCTCGAGGTTGCTTTCCCGGTTGATGTCATACTCAAATTTCAAAAGAATATTTTGATGAACGGAATAGGCCACGCCGAAGACCCAGCGGCTGTAGTTGCCGAGAAGGCCGGGAGCGACGCTCCATCCTCCGCCGGCGGCCGCGTCCGGCAAAGGATTGCTGGCAGAATATTTTTCATAAGCCACGAACGGAACCAAATTGTCGAAATTGAGCGAAAGGAAAACGAAATATCCCTCGCCTTTTCCCTTGGCCAACGGCGCCGGATTCTGAATATCGGATTTAGAGTACTCCGCGATCAGGCTCCAGTCCTTGTTCGCCCAGCGAAGATCCGCTCCTTGAAGAGACAAATTCCGCTCGTTGGCGGCGTCAACTTTGCCGGAATAATAGGACAGGCCGACTTCGAGCTCGGAGCTGAGGAGAAATCCCAAGCGCCCTCCGCGGCCTTTGTCGCGATTATTGTCCTTAAACTGCTGGCTGGGCCGCAAATCCTCCCCTTGGGCCAGGCCGTTGCCGATATAAGCCGAGTAGAGCAAAAATCCGATTTTGCCTTCGGCCAGCAATCCGAGATCACGCCAGCTTTCGGGAAAATTCTCCCCGATCGGGTAGGGCGCATGGGCCAAGCCCGTTTGAAACGGCCGGTTCGATAAATTGTATCGGCCGAAAGGAACGAGGAACAACCCTATTTTGACGCGCAGGGCCTCGGAAGCGTTCCATCCCGCCCAGGCCTGCTCGATTTCAAAGCGCATGTTTTCCTTGAACCTGACTTCGAGGGCATAAGAAAAATTGGGCGCCCAATCGCCTGAAAACATCAAGCCGGCGCTGGCATTCTGGAAACTGCCGCGTGAGAAAAGACTCTGGTCCTGACCTTTCAGATAGTCCAGCGAGAAATAGCCGTTGATCCGGAGCTGGGCCGCAAGAGGCAAAGCCAGGAAAAGAGCGACGGCCGAAAAAAACAGGAAACGGTTCTTATAGTTTTTCATAGAATGGAAAAATCAAAATTGTCGTCGAGAAGGGCGTGTTTCCACTTTTCGACATTTAATTTCTGAGCCACGGCGCGGGAAATCCCGTTGACGCCGTTTTTCGTCCCCATCCAGATCGCCCCGGCTAAAGAGCCGTTGTGCAGCACGATTTTTTTATAAATGCCTTCCTCCTTTCTCTCCAAGCGGATCTCTTCAAAGCCTCCGCCTTCGGGATTGACCAGCCCGAGGGACGTGACATAGAGGCCGATGACCTTGAGCGTGTTGGCCGGAATCGTCCCCGCATATATATTTTTTGCGCCCAGGATATTCGAGGCGACAAGGCGGGCTTGGTCAAAGGATGCCGGAATGATGCCGTAGAGACGGCCCCGGTGCTGAATCCCGTCGCCGGCGGCATAGATCCCGGGCGCTCCGGTTTCAAGATAGTCATTGACGACGACGCCCTTATCCACCTGGAGGCCGGCGTCTTTGGCGAGGGCGAGATTGGGCCGGACTCCGGCCGCGACAATCGCTATATCTGCGGAAATCTCCTCTCCATTTTTAAAACGCAGCCCCCGGATTTCTCCGTCGCCCAGAATTTCCTCCGTGGCCACGCCGAGGCGGACGCGCATTCCGCGTTCTTCGATTTGCGTCTTGAGAATCGCTCCGGCCTGGGGGTCGAGCTGACGGGGCAGAAGATAGTTGAAAAATTCAACGACTTCGACGTCCGCACCGCGGAGCTTTGCGGCCCGGGCGATTTCAAGCCCGAGGAGCCCTCCGCCGATGACGGCGACTTTCGGCTGTCGCTTCAAGTCATCGATGATGTCCAGCGCGTCGTCCAAGGTCCGGAGGGTAAACACTCCATTTTTTCCCGCGCCCTTGATCGGCGGAAGGAAGGCCGAAGCGCCGTCGGCCAGGAGGCAGACGTCGTAGGTTACGCGACCGCCGTTCTGGAGCTCGATTTCTTTAGACTCGGGCAGGATTTTTTGGGCCGATGTCCCGAGGCGGAGTTGAATTTGCTGCTGGATGTACCACGACTCGGGAAAGGCGAACAGCCGCTCATAGGGAAGATTTCCCGCGACGAGCTCGATGAGATTCGGCCGGGGATAGTAGATATATTTTTCGGCAGCCAGGATTTCGATTTCAAGTTTCTTGTCCAGGTCCCGCAGCGACTTGGCCGCCATGGTGCCGGCCAGGCCATTTCCAATGATGACGATTTTCATGATGTTGTTCCGGAGAGCAGGTTTGACCTACGACATTTTCTGAAAAAATTCTTTTCCGACGCCGCACTGCGGGCACGTCCAATCCTCGGGCAAATCCTCGAAGGACGTGCCCGGCGCGATCCCGTTCTCCGGATCGCCGACGGCCGGATCATAAATATATCCGCAGGCCGTGCATTCCCATTTTTCCATGAGCGACTCCTTTTTTAAGGCTAGTCTTCCGGCAAAACCTGTTTTTCATACTCCTGCTCGAGTCGGAGCTTGTGCGATTGTTCCTGCCGGACTAAAAATTCAAAGAGGCGTTTGTGTTCGGGATTTGCAGACCGGTTTAAAAGCTGCGTGTAGAGCTCGACAGCCTTGGCTTCTTTCTTGGCGGCAAAGATGAGGAGAGCCTGGAAATCGCTTTTCTCTCCTAAAGGCTCTTCGATCAGATAATCGCTGATCTTCAAATCGGCCACCTTCCGGACGGTCGGCGGCGCAGCTTCCCCTTCGGCCAGGTCCTGGAGGACCTTTTTATGTTTCTGTTCGTCGGCGCGGAGCTCCAGGAGCAGAGTCTTCGACCCATCATTTTTCGTCCTGGCCGCAAGCTCTCCGTAGCCGCGCGCGGCTTCTTCCTCACGCTGGATGGCAAATTGCAGAATATCCTTAGCATTTGAGAATTTCACTCAAATCTCCATTCTCCGGCCATGAAACAGCCTCCTCTTATTTTCAGCGATGGATAAAACCTGTTAATAATACGAATTCGACGGCAACCATTTCTTATTATATTTCAATTCGTCCTTATCTTCAAATTCTTTTGGGTTTTTGGCACGAAGGGCAGAAGAAACTGCTCCGGCCGCCGATACGGAGGCGCCGGATTTTCCCGCCGCAGCGCGGACAGGGAAGAGTTTCCCGGCCGTAGACGTTGTGATAATTCTGGAAAGAACCGAGCTCGCCGTCGGCGTTTTTATAATCCCGGATCGAGGAGCCGCCGGCTTCGACGGCTCGCTCGAGCACATTCCTCATCGCCGTCCACAGCTTCTCCGCGTTTTTCTTCGTGAGGCGGGCGGCCGGCGTAAGAGGGTGAAGGCCCGCTTCAAAGAGCATCTCGTCGGCATAAATATTCCCGATACCGGCCAGAAACGTCTGGTTGAGGAGCAGACTTTTAAGCCTGCCCTTGCGTTTTTTTAGCCGATCGCAAAAAGCCGGGAAATCCAATTCAAGCGGCTCGGGCCCCAAATCCCGAAGCTCGTGACAGCCCAGAAGCGCTTCTGCAGACAGGCAACGGAGAAACCCGAATTTCCGAACATCGCGGAAGCGAAGCTCGTGGCAAGAGGCCTCAAAGGAAAAGACCAAATGCGTGTGACGGTCGGAAGGTTCCTCGGACGCGACCCATAACAATTGTCCCGTCATTTTGAGATGAAAGAGCAGACAGATTCCGCCTTCGCCTTCGATGATCAGCAGCTTTCCCCGGCGCCAGACGGCCGTGATTCTTCGGCCTTTGAGTTTCAAAAGATGGCCAGGCCGGTCATTTCTCAAAAGCGAGGGCAGCCGTAACTCGATATGCTGGATCTCCAGCCCGATGAGCTTTTTGCGCAGCCCGGCGGCGATCGTTTCGACTTCCGGCAGTTCGGGCATGGGAGTATTTTAACAGAAATTCGGGAGGCAGACAGTATATGTCTCCATAACGGAAAAGATGCTACCCTCGATATTTTATTCCTTGATTTAATGCGGCGTTTATTTTAATATTGCGCCTCACGATGAAAATCAAAAACGTTTTTTACTTTGCGTTGGGATGGCTGGTCCCGGGCATGGGCCACATCGCCCAAAAAAAATATGCGCGCGGCTTCGTCTTTCTCGCCTGCATCCTGGGCATGACCGCCATCGGCTTGTATATGGGCGGTAGGATTTATCCCTTCCAGACCGAAAATCCGTTGACCATCCTGGCTTTCTTCGCCGACATCGGCAACGGCCTCATCTATATCCTCTCCCGGTTCCTGCCCTTCGGGCTGGGCGATCTCAAACGCGTGACGTTTGAATTCGGAACGGCTTATATCGCCGGGGCCGGGCTTTTGAATTATCTTATTGCCCTGGACGCTCTCGACATCGCTGCCGGAAAAAAGAAATGATTTTTAAAAGCCATCTCTTCTCGATGATTCTTTACGCGCTCCTCGTCTCCATCGTTCTGACCCTTCTCCGGCGAGAGGAAAGAAAAGCCCGGATCAAATACGGGGTGTTTCTTTTTCTGATCATGGTCGGCGGGGCGCTGCTCTTCGGCTGGCTGATGTATCTCTTCACGCTTTGATCATGCTATAATTTCGCTGCGGCGCGATGATCGAGCTCAATGGAGTCTGGAAGCAATACCAAAAAACCCACTGGGCTCTGTCCGACGTCTCGCTGACGGTCAAAAGGGGCGATTTCTGTTTCATCACCGGGCCGAGCGGCTCCGGTAAAACGACGCTCCTGAAAACGATTTATCGAGAAGTTGTTCCCAGCCAAGGCGCGGTCCTCATCGCCGGAAAAAATATTCTGGACATTCCCGACCACAAAATCTACATGCTGCGGCGGAACATGGGGATCGTCTTTCAAGACTTCAAACTTCTCTTCTATAAAAGAGCCTTCGACAACGTGGCCATTGCGCTCCGCGTCCAGGGCGTTTCGGGCAGAGACCTGAAAAGACGGGTTTTCATCGCCCTGCGCATGGTGAACCTCCACCACCGGATCTGGGACTATCCCTCCGATCTGTCCTACGGGGAGCAACAGCGGCTCGCGATTGCCCGGGCGGTTGTCAACAATCCCCGCATTCTGCTCGCCGACGAACCGACCGGGAACCTCGATCCCGAGCTGGCGTTTGAAATCATCAGTCTGTTCAAAGAAATCAACAACCAGGGCACCACGGTCGTCATCTGCACGCATGACAAGGAATTGATCCGCCGCTTCGGCGGGCGTGTTCTCTCTCTGCATGAAGGGAAACTTCACGGAAAGGACGCCGTCTGATTATCCAAAAAATTAAATACTTTCTCCAAGAAACGCTGAACAACCTCTGGCAGCAAAAGGCTCGTTTCATCTTGTCTCTGACCATCATCTGCCTGTCTTTTCTCATCGTCGGCGTCTTTCTCTCGCTTTCCAATCATCTCCGGTTCAAATCCCGGGAGCTTTCCCAAAACCTGGCGATCGTCTTTTATCTCCGGAAGGACTTGCCGGCCTCGGAATTCGATTTCATCGAGCGGCAATTGCGGTCTTCGCCGCTTGTCGGCGGCGTCCGGGTGATCAGCCCGGAACAGGCGCTCGATCGCTTTTTGAAAAATTTTCCCGAACTCCGGGATATTATCCGCAACCTCGAGGCCAATCCTTTCCCGGCGTCCATCGAAGTCACGCTGAAAGACGCCGGTATCCCCTATGAAAAGACGCTCGAGTTCATCGCCGACATGAAAAAAAACGCCGGCATCGAAGATGTCCAGTTCAACAGGGAATGGGCGGAAAAAATCCAATCCCTCGGCCGGCTGGCCCGGGCCATCGGATTTTTCCTCGGCGGAATCCTGATCCTGGCCTCTTTCCTCATCATATCGAACGTTATCCGGCTCAACGTTCTCGCTAGACGATCCGAGATCGAGATCCTGCGACTCGTGGGGGCGACCAATTCCTTCATTCGGATTCCTTTTTTGCTCGAAGGAATATTTCTAGGCATCGCCGGAAGCCTCCTCTCCCTGGTCCTCATATTTCTTGTTGTCAAGTTTTTTCCCGTTTATCTGGGCACCTCGCTCGGCGCCCTCCAAGAGCTCGTCGGCTTTCGCTATCCGACGGTCTCACAGATTCTTTCCCTTCTGGCGGGAGGAGGATTTGTCGGCTTCCTCGGCAGTTTGAGCTCCATCGCCCGCTTTCTGCGCATTTGACAGCCCCGCCTGATTGTCCTAATATTTGACTAATGTCATCCCTGGGCCAAGAACTGAAAAGAGAGCGCGAGCTCCGCGCCATTTCCCTTAAGGACATCGCCAACCTAACGAAAATTGGCCTAAGATATCTCCAAGCTCTCGAGGAAGACCGCCTGGACATGCTTCCCGGGTCGTTTTTTATCAAAGGCGTCTTGCGCGCGTATTCCAAAAGCATCGGAGCTGATGAAGACTACTTTCTGAATAAATATCATGAGGAAATCCTGTTCAAGACCGAGGCTCAGGATAAGGAGCGGAAAAAAGCCGCGCAAGCCGAAAAGCCGGCCCAAAAAAAACGTTCTTGGATTTGGGTTGCTCCGGCCATTATTCTTTTTACGGTGGTTGCGGTTTTGTTTTATGTTTTTTATCTCCGACCCCGGCACACCGGCCCGCCAATCATAAAAACGCCCGCGTCGGCCGTTCCCCAAATCCAAAAGACACCCCCTCTGCCGGTTGATCTTGAAGCCGCCGTTAAAACCAAAGTCGACAAACTCAAGCTCGACCTGGTTTTCACCGCGGAAACATGGATTCAAGTCTACGCCGACGGCGAGCTGCAAATGGATGGGATCAAGCGGGCCGGCGACAAAGCCGACTGTACGGCCTTGAAAGAGATCCTCATCCACTGCGGCAACGCCGGCGGTTTCGACTACTCAATCAACGGCCAACCGGCAAAACCGATGGGGGCTCCGGGAGGCATCGTTCACGACGTGAAAATCACTTTGGATAACTACAGAGAATTCCTCCTCGCCGGCGAACGGGAAAAAACGCCGTCGTCCGCGTCGGGCGTCCGCTCGTAGGCTCGACCATGGAAAACACCAAGAAAAAGGGCTCCCGCATCATCGGCGTCGCCATTATCGTTCTTATCGTCCTCTTCTTCACGATCGATTATTTTATCCGCGAAGGCACGGAATTCTCGCCGGCGAAAGTCACCAGCATCCTTCTGGCTGCGCTCGGGATCATCGTTCTGCTGCTGGCTCTCATCCTCTTTTTCGTGCTCGGCCGGAACCTGATCAAGCTCTACCTTGAGCGCAAGCGCAAAGTCGTCGGCTCGCATTTCAAAATCAAGCTCGTTCTCTTTTTCACCGCCCTGTCGTTCATCCCGACGTTGCTCCTCTTCTTTTTCACCTCCGACTTGATCAGCCGCAACATCGAGCAGTGGTTCAAGACCGATCTCGACAAAATCCTCGACGAAACGAAGAACCTGGCCGACGGATTTTATGTCAATACGTCCGAGCTCACCCTGCACTACGCCCAGCAGTTGAGCAAAGAGATGAAGCGGCAGAACCTGATTCTTCCGGAGAACCGACCGAAACTCGAAGAATTCATCCGGACCAAGCTGACCGAGTACCGGCTGGATGAAATCGGCATTTTTCTGGAGGAGGAGGAACTTTTCACTTACTTAAATCCCAATCTCCCGCTGCAGGATTATCAGGACTTGAAGCTGGATGCTATCAAGCGGGCCCATTTGGGCGATTTCTTGAGCGACATCAAGCCCATGGGAACGGGCGAATTTATCCGGCGCGGCGTTTCCTTCAGCATCCCTAATGCGGGCAACGTCCTTGTAACGACGGGAAAATTCCTTCCCCAGAACTACGCCCAGAGGATCAACACTCTGACCTCTTATGTCAATCGATACCGGCAGAGGAAGCTTCAAAAAGACCTAGCCAAGACGCTTTACCTCATGACCCTGATTTTCGTGACGCTGCTCATCGTCTTCGCTGCCACCTGGATCGGTTTTCACATAGCCAAGAGTATTACCGTGCCGATTGAAAAGCTGGCCCAGGCCACCAAAGAGGTTTCCAAGGGAAATCTGGCCGTCAAGGTGGAAGACCCGGCCTCGGACGAAATCGGCATCCTCATCGATTCCTTCAACCAGATGATTTCCGACCTGAAGGATGGGCAGCAAAACATCGCCCAAAAGACGGCCGAACAGGAGGCCCGCAAACAATACATCGAGACAATCCTCAACACGATCACGACGGGCGTCTTAGCCCTCGATGCCCAGGGGACCATTACGACCATCAATCCCACGGCCCAGGACATGCTGGCGCTGAGGGGGAAAATCCTGACCGGCAGACATTATAAGGACGTCTTGAGCCATGACCGCTACCGTGATTTCCAGAAAAATATCGACCTGGCTATGAAAAACAAATATAAGCTCTTGGACCGGGAAATCCAGCTCGTCCTCAACGGCCAACAGACGACAATCTCGCTTACGCTCTCGCCGCTAAAACAACCGGGCAAAGACTTTTCCGGCCTGATCATCGTCCTTGATGACCTGACCCAGCTTATCAAGGCCCAGAAGATCGCCGCTTGGAAGGAAGTCGCCCAGCGGGTCGCCCACGAAATCAAAAACCCGCTCACGCCTATTCAATTAAACGCCGAACGAATCATCAAGAACCTGAAGAAACCCGACCAGGTCGAGGGCTCGGTCATCGAGGACGGCGCGAAAGTCATCATCCAGGAGGCCCAGACGATCAAATCGCTCGTCGATGAGTTCTTCGACTTCGCCCGCCTGCCGAAAATCAACCTACAGCCGGCCGACATCCACGCCATCATCGAACAGGTCATCGCTATGTTTCGGGGCATCTTCACGGAGATCGAATTCGAGGTGGCGTTCGCTGCGGACATGCCGGCCGCCGTCGAGATCGATCCGGAGCAAATGAAGCGCGTCTTCATCAATTTGATCGACAACGCCATTGACGCCATGAATAAAAAGGGTAAAATTGTCATTCATACATTTTTCGACCAAGAACTCCATCAGGTGAAAATCGAAGTCTCTGACACGGGCCCGGGCGTATCGATCGAGGATAAAGACCGTCTTTTTCTGCCGCATTTTTCAACGAAGAAAAAAGGAACCGGATTGGGGCTGGCCATCGTCAGCCAGATCATCAAAGAGCACAACGGCAGCATCCAGGTTCAAAACAACCGGCCCGGAGGAGCCAAATTCACCCTCCAACTGCCCGCATGATCAAAGACCGCATTCTTGTCATCGACGACGAATCCAGCATCTGCTCTTCGCTCCAGGGAATTCTGGAGGACGAAGGCTATGCCGTCAAGACCGCGGCCACGGGCGAGGAAGGCCTGGCCCAGATTAAAAAACAGAATTTCGGCCTCGTGCTCCTCGATATCTGGCTTCCGGAAATGACCGGCCTCGACGTTTTGAGACAAATTCAGGCGCAGGAAGAACGGCCCCAGGTCGTCGTCATCTCCGGCCACGGCACGGTGGAAACGGCGGTCCAGGCCACAAAGCTCGGCGCTTTTGATTTTCTCGAAAAACCCCTGAGCTTGGAGAAGGTCGTCCTGACCGTCAAAAACGCCCTGCGGCAACACAAGCTCGAAGAAGAAAACATCCAGCTTCGCGAGAAAATCAAGGTCCGCTACCACCTGGTCGGCAAGAGCGTCGCGATCCAAAAGCTTCGCCAGGAAATCAAAAAAGCCGCCCCGACCAACGGCCGGGTCTTGATCATGGGCGAAAACGGCACCGGAAAAGAGCTCATCGCCCGCCTGATTCACGAGCAAAGCCGCCGCCGGGACAAACGGCTGGTGGAAATCAACTGCGCAGCGATTCCCGACGACCTGATCGAAAGCGAACTGTTTGGTTATTTCAAAGGCTCCGCGCCACACGCCATCAAGGACAAAAAAGGGAAACTTCTGCTGGCGGACGGCGGGACATTGTTTTTGGACGAGATCGGCGACATGAGCCTGAAGACGCAAGCCAAATTGGTCAAGGCCATCACGGAGCAGAAATTCGAACTCGTCGGATCGAATGAGATTGTCTTCTTCGACACGAGGGTCATCGCCGCCACGAGCAAAAACATCAAAGACTTGATCCACAAAGGAAAATTTCGTGAGGACCTCTTTTTCAAACTGAACATCATCCCCATGACGATCCCGCCGCTCCGGGAGCGGACCGAAGATATCCCGACATTGATCGCTTATTTCCTCAGATTTTATGCCGCGGAATACGGCAAAAAAACCAAAACGATGAATACCGACGCGCTTAAAGCCTTTCTCAATTACTCCTGGCCCGGCAACGTCAGCGAACTTATGAACGTGATCGAGCGGTTCGTCATCATGGTTGAAGACGAAGAGATCGGCCCGGCCCACCTGAACCTCCTCGTCGAGACCCGGGAACAGGAGCATGTCCCCGGCTTCAACGGACACCCGACCCTCAGCCAGGTCCTCCAAGAGCATGAAAAAAAATACATCCACCGGATCCTTACTAAAAACCATTGGGATCTGATCCGGACGTCCGCCGAGCTCGACCTCAAAACGGAAACACTCAAGGAAAAAATCAAGGCCTACAACATCACGCTCTACGACTGAGAGCCGAGCCCATGCCTCTCGACCAAGCCGAAGCCATCGTCCTCAGGACCTCGCCTCTCGGCGACCAGGATAAGCTCGGCGTTTTTCTGACACGGGACAAGGGCTTGATCCGAGGGATCGCCAAAGGCGCCCGCAAATTCGGAAACAGGTTTGGGAGCAGTTTGGAGCCCATGTCTCACGTGACGGTCTTTTACTACGAGAAAGAGCGCAAAGACCTGGTCACGGTCAGCAATTGCGATCTTGTCGAATCCTTCTTCGACATTCAGAAAGACCTGAAAACTTCGCTCACGCTGTCGTATTTTTCCGAACTCATCGAGGAATTCATTCCGATTCGCGCCCAGGAAGACATCGTCTTCCGCCTGTTGCTGGCCGTTCTCCAGGCACTTAAAGAAAACGGCGACCTCTTCGCCCTGACGCGCTATTTCGAGGCCTGGCTCCTGCAGATCAACGGCTATTTGCCGGATGTCCGGCATTGTAAAAAATGCCGCAAGCTGATCGCCGAATCCGGATCCTCAGGGTGGCTATCGCCGAAAAAAGACGGCGCATATTGCGACGCCTGCACGCCGTCCAAAAAAGACGAGATCCGGGAGGCATTAGAGCGGTTTTTAAGCTGGGTCAGGAAAAACCCGCCGCCCAGGGGAGAGGTGACGTCCTTCAGCGAGGCCGAATTGAAATCTGTCGGCAGGAATCTTCAGACAATGATCGTTTATCACTTGGAGCGTGAGCCGAAGAGCCTGCGGTACATTAAAGATTAGGGGTCAAACCTACACTTTTGACATCCTCGTCGAAAGTATAGGTTTGACTCCGGCTCTTAATACTGCTGGAATAATTTTCCCCATTGGGTCCGGAGAATAGATCGGGTCCTCTGTTTTCCAATGGCCGGATGCCAAATCCAATCGTGAAAAATGATGGAGGCGACATATGACCAAGGCGCCAGGACCGTGCGCAGCAGAAATTTTTCGAGGGGTTTAAGCGGCCCCCAATAGATCATCTTCTGTCCGCGGCTGGCGAACGTGTTCTTGCCTCTCTGGAAACCGAAATCGACGCCGCTGATGTCTTCGCCGACGACCTCGATCTCCTGAAGAACACCACAGCCCAAGCCGTCTTCGTGAGCCAGCCGGATGAAGTCCAGATCCATAGGATCGAACCCCATCATCTTCGCTGCCACGGCATCGATTGCGACTTGGTCGGCGCTCGCCATGATGTAATTCTTGATGTGAGGAACCAGGCAGCGCGGTCCTGGCCCGTCGCCAACGATCGTTGCGTCCATCACGGCGAAGATTCCCGGATGAATCTCCTTCTGAATCATGAGCAAGTCGACGAGCGTCTCGTGGATCACCGAGTGCGTCCAGTGCCGCTTCTCATGGAGTAGGCCGCCAAAAGCGTTCTTCATCGCGCCGGTTATCGTCGTGAAGACGTGGGTCTTCATCGTCGGCAGGTGGATGATATTCTCGCCGATGAGGCGTTTCGGAATTTCGATCCCCTTAGGAAAGATCCGATCCAGCACCCTCAGCTTCCCTTTGGGTTTATAGCGAATCCACTCTTCACCCTCATATAGGTGAATATTGCGCAGGCCATATTTCTGGATGACTGGAAGATGCTTATTCTCCCGCTCGCCCTTCTTGGCGGAGACCACCACCGTCCGGTTATGGCAGGCATGGATAAGATCGCGCTTGTAGCCGTCCTCAAGAAGGGTGCGGATGACTCCTTCGAGCTGCCAGGGGGGCGTGGAACAGGCCGGATAAAAATAGTGCCAAGAAATGTTGATTTTGAGGGCCGTATCCAAGTCCTGGGGCAAGAAGTCCCGGTAATCCGCCAAGCGCATGAGCTTTTTATAATCCTCGAGAACGGTCCGCGGGGATGTCTTTAAAACGACGACTTTCGATTTGGCCATGGGAACCCGCCTTTGTTCATGCGACATATAAAATCAGGACCACCGCCGCAATCCAAAGAACGATCGAAAGACACAGGGGTTGGTCTTTAATAATCAATTCCTCAGGGCTGCCACCCTTGCCTTTTTGATGGACCAAATACAGGTAGCGGAAGATTCCATAAAGGACGAAGGGGGTCGTATAAACGAGATTGCCGGTTCCGAACTTTCTGACCGTATCCTCCGAGATCGTGTAAAGGCAATAGGCGATCACCGTGGACGCCGTCACAACTGATATCATCTGGTCCAAAAAATAGGCGCTGTATTCCCTGAGAATCGGACGGTGGCTTGGAGCGTTTTCTTCGAGCAGCAGAATTTCATGCCGCCGCTTCCCCATGGCCAGGAATAGGGCGAGAAGAATCGTGCAGATCAAAAGCCAGGAGGACAGCGGGACATCGACAACGAGCCCGCCGGCCACGACGCGGATGACAAAGCCCGATGCGATCAAGAAGACGTCGAGGATGACGACATGTTTCAGCTTTAGGGAATAGGCGATCTGAAGGATGACATAGACCAGACAAGCGAGAAAAAAATTCCTGTTCAGCTCGAACGCCGAAAACAAGCTGATGACGCCGAGAATCAGGGCAAGACCAACGGCCTGCGATCGGTGAATGCGGCCCGAGGCAAACGGCCGCAAAGACTTTTTGGGGTGAAATCGGTCTTCTTTGACATCCAGGATATCGTTGAGGATATAGAGAGCACCGGCCAGAAGACAAAATATAAAAAACGCCCCGGCGGTTTTCAGGAAAAAGCCAATCTGAAAGATTTTTTGGGAAAAAACCGCGGCGGCGAAAACAAACAGATTTTTGGTCCACTGGGGCGGGCGGAGAGATTCAATCAAATCTCGAATCTTCAAACGGCTGTTCCTTTCATCGCCAGGGCTCTATCAAAATCATATCCGATTTTTCATGAAATATGAACTCTTTTCCGCGCATTCTAATTGTTGGCTTTTCTTCTTCATGAAAGGTCTACCCTCCAGCAGAATTATTTTTTCATCCGAGATAAAAGCTCGTCCGAAGCCACACGGCGAAGTTGGAACCGATCCTCTCCCCATTCTAAGATGAGGTATTTTGAGTTCGGTTTCAATTCGGCGGGGAAAACGTTTTTGACATCGATAAGGGGCCGAGACTTCCTCCCGCCCAAGAGATCCACGGCCGAGGAAAAGCCGTTTCTGAATATATAAGCCCCCTTGTAATTATCGGGAAGCCCGACGACATAAACCATCTCTTTTATCTCGAATTCATTCAACACGGTCAAGGCCTGGCGGAGCATACGGTCGGAAACCTTAGACGCGTAGTTCCAAGCGACATTATTCCTCATCAGGAAAAAGAAAAAAAGAATGATGGGGAAGACCACATAAATTTTTTTTGGCGATCCTCGTCCGTTTTGATCCGTCAACAAAGCCGCGAGAATGATGCTGGCGCCCAAGGAGGGAAGATACAGAAATCTGGCGCCTTCCAGCGTCGGTGTGATAAAAAAGATTCTCAACGTGGGCCATACGGTCAGAATGATCACGAACAGTCCAAACATCATCACCGGGAAATTTAATCTTTTTCTGAACGGAATGAAAAGAATCGCAAAAGACAAGACGATAAGAAGCGCATTCCTCAAGAAGGCGGCATGGGAATAGAGCGCAGAATTGAAAGGCAGGAATAACGGAGGAAAAGGCCCGAGGAGAAGGTTGCGGACATCAAAAACATTCAAGCCTTTAAAAAACGCGCCGCCTTGGGAATGGACATACCCGCCCACTCCCTTCAGCCAGATGAGTCGGAACGCAAGATACGTCACTCCGACAAGCCAAAATGGCGCGTGTCTTCGGAATCGGTCTTTCCAAGAACGTGGTCCGGCGTCCGGACGAAAGACGGCCTCGATGAGGATTAGAACGAGAGGCAGGGAGAATGCCATTTCCTTGGAAAGCAGGGCGAATAGAAAAGACAAGAGCGACATTACGTCAAGATGATGGAATCGCTGGGATTTCGCGGAAGACACGACAAAGAGGAAAACGGCCAAAAGATAGAAGGTCGCGCAAAGAACATCAAACCTCCCGGAAATCCAGGCGACCGCTTCCGGATGGACCGGATAAACGGAAAACAGCAAGGCCCCGCAACAGCTAAAGATCTTATCCTTGGTCAGGAGCAAGAGAAGAAGCAAAAAAAGGCAGGCATTGAGGGCATGAAGGACAAAACTCGTCACATGATATCCCAAGGGATTCAAATGCCAAATCTTGAAATCAGCATACAACGAAAGAATGGGCAAGGGCCGCAAGAGGCCGAAGGCCTTAAGATAGCCGAACAGAATATCGGGATGAAGAGACTTGGCTTGGTCGAAGGCATGGAGATACTCGAAATCGTCCGAAACAAAAAACGCCGGAAGGACCTGACGATAAGCCGCCCCTGAAAGGATAACAATCATGATGAAGGCCACAAGGATGAAGCGCCGCTCTTTTCTCATCGAAAAAGAAAGCCGGATGTCTGTCTGTTGGGTCGGCACCCCGGCCTTTCGTGAAAAGGAAACCTTCAAGACAATCGCCAGAATAATCTGGATCAAGAAAATATTGCCCGGTCGGTGGGAAGAGATATGGAATCTCCCGATCGTAATATCATAGCCCCCGAAGACCAGGGTGATCAGGAGTTGAAGAGAGGCTAAAACGAACAAAATAAGGACTGTCTTCCGGAAATATTCTCTGGCCTTCGGTCTCATCCTGGGCAGCCGCATGGAATACTCGATATTATGAACTATCGCGCCTAAAATCAAGTGTTTGCGCGAATTGAATCAACAGGCCCATTGGAAGAAAGGGCTCATAGACAATTAAGCCCGTTTCCCCAAATGAGCTGTTTTTTGATAAAATGATTATTCGAATGAGAATTTTGAGAAAAAAAAATCCACAGTCCGAAGAAGGGCGCTCCTACAGAAAGCTGACGGGGCGAAATACGCTTCTGACGCTGCTTCTCTTTGTCTGCCCTTTTCTCCTTCTCTTCCTGGGCATGAATTATGAGATGTCTTCGCTGATCAAAAACCAGATTTATAACCGGCTGGCGGACACCATCGACGAGAACCTGAAAACAATCTCCACGTTTCTCCAGGACAGGGAAATCGACCTGCGCTCGTATTCCCGTCTCAATGCGGAAACAATCCGGGAGGCTTCCGGCTTCAGCCCGTTCCTGGAATCGCTCATTCGCGAAAAAAAATGGTTTGATTTCCTGGCTGTCGCAGACCTCGAGGGAAACATCGTCCTTTCGGTCAATAGAAAAATCGAAGGGAATATCGCCGACCGAGAATATTTCAAGATGTCGCGGGAGGGGAAGTCCTTTAACTCCGGCATCTTCATCTCGGATATCCTTAAGCAGCCGGTGATGGTTCTGTCCCATCCAATTTATAACCGGCGAAACCAGATTATCGGCGTCGCCGCCGCGTCGCTGAACCTTGCGAATTTCTATAGCCTTCTCTTCGACCTAAGGATCGGGACCACGAGCGAGTTATTTCTCGTCGATCGGGAGGGGATGATCCTCTCGCCGACCAAGCTTGGCGGCGAGCCGTTCAAGATAAAGGGTTTTGACATTAAAACGCCAAATCCTCACACACTCGAGAAAGGTGTCATCACCCATACAGATTACCGAGGTCAACGCGTATTGTGCGCCTACAAACATTTTCCCAAGGCGAACTTTTTTCTCGTCTCTGAAATCGACCTGAATGAAGCCCTCCTGCCCGTCAAAGAGGTCAACCGGATTATCCTCTATCTATTCATTCCCTTCTTCGGCCTTCTCGTGGGGCTTTCGACCCTCTACGCGCGGCGCATGACCTCGCTGCTCCGAAAGCTCACCCGCAGCCTCCGAAGCGCTTTGGATGAGGCCAAGGCCAAAAAGAAAGAAGTCGACGAGGTCAACGTCGAGCTGGCCAAAAAAGTCCAGGAGAGCGAGCGCCTAGCCCAGGATCTCCGTCTCTCGGAAGAATACGTTTTTAGGTTGGTGGACAGCATCTCGCTGGGCGTTATCGGGCTGGACACGGCCGGTCGAATCACCCATTACAATAAAGAAATCAAGGAGCTCTTTAACCTGCAGGGCCTGGAGAAACGTCAGGATGTCTTCCAGGTTCTTCCCTGGCTCCGCGACCGCGAAGTCGAAATCATCTTTGAGAATACGATTGTCCATAATAAATTTCACCGGCTCGAAGAGAAAAAAATCGACCGCGGGAAAGGCGATGAATATTTCAATATCTCATTTTTCCCCATCGAGGACGGGAGCGCTAAAATCCAGGGCGTGACGGTCACGATCGAGAACGTCACCGAACGGGAGCGTCTGCGCCGTCAGCTCGCCGAATACGAAAAGCTTTCCGCCCTGAGCCAATTGGCACTGGGCGCCGCGCATGAAATCAACAATCCGCTGCTCGGCATTTCCTCGTATCTGGAAATATTGCGGGACGAATCGCGAGATCCGAAAGCCAAGGAAGACATCGAGGTCGTCCTGGAAAACGTCTATCGCATTTCCCAAACGATCCGCGGGCTCCTCAACTTCGCCCGGCCGACGCCGCCGCAGTTCACCAAAGTCAACATCGACCAACTCATCGACGATACATTGTCTTTCCTCGGCCACCAACCGATTTTCCGCAAAGTGAAAATCGCCAAAGCTCTGCCGCCCTCGCTTCCCCAGATCACCGCCGACCTCAACCAAGTCCGCCAAGTGCTGACCAACATATTGATTAACGCGGCCCAATCTATGCCCGACGGCGGCCTCTTGACGGTCGAAACGGCCAAGGTCAAGTTCAAGGAAGAAATCCAGATCGAGATCAAAGATACGGGCATCGGCATCCCGGCCGAAAACCTTAAAAAGATCTTCGACCCATTTTTTACGACGAAAAAAAGCCTGGGAACGGGGCTCGGGCTGAGCATCAGTCTGAGCTACATCAAAAACCACGGCGGCGACATATTCTGCCGGAGCGAAATGGGAAAAGGCACAACGTTTACGATTCTGCTTCCGATCCGGCAAAAAGGCCGGAGCTTGTTAAAGGACGAGGAGGTCATCTCTTGAGCATCCATTCCATTCTCATCGTGGACGATGAAATTCTGACCCTCAATAACCTTAAAAAGATCTTGGAAAAAGAAGACTACGAAGTCCATGTGGCCAGCGCGGGAGAGGAAGCGCTCGAGATCGTCGAAAAATACAAGCCGCACCTTGTTCTGCTCGACCTGATGCTGCCGGGCATTTCGGGCATCGAAGTCCTCAAGCGCGTCAAGGAGATGGAACGCGAGACGATCGTCATCATGATGACGGCCTACGAAATCCTGGAAAAAGCCGTCGAAGCCATGAAGCTCGGAGCGTATGATTATCTTCTCAAGCCGTTTAAAATCAACGAATTGAAGAACACCATCCGGCGCGCGCTCGAAGCGCTCTCCTTGAGAATCCGGGTGCAGGAGCACGTCGACTCCGAAAAAGGCCGGTATTACTTCGGCCGAATCATAGCCGAAAGCAAAAAAATGAAAGACCTTCTCGAAATGGCCCGCCGCGTCGCCGCCTCGGACAAGACGACCGTGCTCTTGCAGGGCGAAAGCGGCACGGGCAAAGAGCTTCTGGCCAAAGCCATCCATTACCACAGCCCCAGGGCCGAAAAGCCGATCATTGAAATAAATTGCGCGGCCATCCCCGACAACCTTCTGGAAAGCGAATTGTTTGGGTACGAAGCGGGAGCGTTCACGGACGCAAAGAAACGAAAGATCGGTATGCTCGAAAAAGGAGATGAGGGCACGGTCTTCCTCGATGAGATCGGCGACATGTCCCTTGGCCTCCAGGCCAAGCTCCTCCGCGTGCTTGAAGAAGGGACATTCACGCGGCTCGGCGGCGATAAGCTCATCCAGGTCAACATCCGCGTCATCGCCGCGACTAACCAGGACTTAGCCAAGTCCGTGGAAAAGGGGGCTTTTCGTTCGGACCTCTTCTACCGATTAAACGTCGTCCCGGTCTTCATTCCGCCCCTCAGAGAGCGACCCGAGGACATCGTGCCCCTGGCCCTGTCTTTCATTCCGGAATTCAACCAGGAACTCCACCGTTCCTACCGGAGTATTTCCCAGGAAGCCGCCGGGGCGATGCTGAATTATCCCTGGCCAGGAAACGCTCGCGAGCTGCGCAATATCATCGAGCGCATCATGGCTCTGAACGCGGCCGAAGAAATCTTATTGTCCCACCTACCGTTTGAGATTCGAGATTTCCGGAAGAGCCAAGGCAGTCCTATCCTCGAGGAATTGACATATGAAGGGCCTTTTCCCACCCTCGAGAACATCGAAAAAATGTATATCGAAAAGATCCTGGCAGCGACCGGAAACAACAAAACCCAGGCGGCCAAGATCTTGGGCATCCACGCCACATCCTTATTCCGGAAGCTTAAGCAAAAAAATTCCTAGCTCAATCTTTAGCAAAATGCAATATTGCAAATTGCTATAGTTACGCCTCTTTATAAAATTATCTCATTTAAAATCAATAATTTAATGACTGGCATGCGCCTTGCATTTAAATTCGACGTGTTCAAATGATCTTAGGCGATCATAAGGAGGTTTTCATGAGCACTTATTCAAAATCTTCAACAGCACTAAAAGAAAAAGTTCAGGACGAAAGGCCTGAACTCGAAGTCGTCGAGCCCGGCACGACTAAAATCATTCCTTGGCCAGTCTCGGAGGAAACGGCGCCGCAGGCTAAGAGTCTGAAAAAGAAGGCGGCCCGCATCGAAGGAAAATTCCTTTATCACCGCGGCCGCAAAATCCCCATCCTTCATTTCCAGAAGTCCGGCTACGACAAGCTCCTCTATCTTCTGCTGAAGGAAATCGGAAGGTAAGGCCATGGCAACCGAAGCCAAAGTCAAGTACATCACTCCCCTTCCGGTCTATAGAGAAAAGGAATATGATCCCTTCCTCGAAGCTACGATGCAGTTCGAGCGGGCGGCCGGAGCGCTCGATCTCGAGCCCTGGATTTATCAACGCTTGAAATATCCTGAGCGCGAGCTCACGGTCCACCTCGCCCTGACGATGGATGACGGCCACGCCGAGACGTTCACCGGGTTTCGAGTCCAGCATTCCACTGTCCGCGGCCCGGCCAAGGGAGGCATCCGCTATTCCCCCGATGCTTCGATCAGCGAATGCAAAGCCCTCGCCACCTGGATGACCTGGAAATGCGCCGTCGTCGACCTTCCCTTCGGCGGCGGAAAGGGCGCCGTCATCTGCGATTCGCTTAAGATGTCCGAGAACGAGCTCAGAAAGCTGACCAAAGAATATACATATGCCATCCGGGACATCATCGGGCCTTATAAGGATGTGCCGGCGCCCGACATGTTCACCAACGCCCAGACCATGGCTTGGATCGCAGACGCCTACAGCCAAGGAATGGGGCGCTTCGAACCAGCCGTCGTCACGGGAAAACCCGTCCACTTGTGGGGCTCGCTCGGAAGGGCGATGGCGACGGGAACCGGGCTGTTCTTCATCCTTGAAGAAGTGTCGAAACATCTTAAGTTCCAGCTTCGGGGCAAAAAGGTCGCCGTTCTCGGATTCGGCAACGTCGGTTCATCGATCGCCAAGCTCGTTCATCAAGCCGGCTGCCGGATCATCGCTATCACGGACATGTTCGGCGGCATTTACAACGAAAAAGGGATCGATCCCGTCGCGCTTGAAAAGCGGGTGGCTCAAACAGGATCGGTCATGAATTTCCCCGAGACCGAGCCGATAGACAATGAAAGCCTCATCGCCCTGACCTGCGATATTCTCATTCCGGCGGCCGTCGAAGGACAAATTACCAAGGAAAACGCCGACAGGGTGAAGGCGAAAGTCATCCTCGAAGGCGCCAACGGTCCGACGACGCTTGAAGCCGACGACATCCTCAAAGACAGAGGCGTTCTCGTCGCCCCCGACATTTTGGCCAACGCGGGCGGCGTCACAGTCTCCTATCTTGAATGGGTCCAAGACCTGCAGAGGTACTTTTTCTCCGAAGAAGAAGTCCAGGAAAAGACCGAAAAGAAAATGAAAAAAGCCTTCTGGGACGTCATCAAGGTCATGGAGACGCACAAGGTCACGATGCGCGAAGCCGCCTACATCCTGGCCGTGGGCCGCGTGGCCGACGCGCTGAGATCCCTGGGCCGCGCCTTTTAAATCTGGCTCTTCTTCTTAACTTAATTTTTTCGGGGGAGGAGGTCATTTTCCTCCCCTTTCTTTTTAAATCGGCAGCCTTAATCGCAGCAGACTTCTTTTTTGCCCGTCAGGGCGGCCCGCATCATGGCGTAAGCGCATCCGACGCCGCTATCGACTATGATCGCGTCGGCGGGACAATTTTTTTGGCAGGCGCCGCATTCCATGCACGCTTCCGGCCGCAGAAGCGCGGCTTTCCGCTCATTCATGGCGAAAACGCCGTGCGGGCAGACGATCGCGCACATCCGGCAGCCCGTGCATAGATCGGGATCATATTCGAGCGAATTCAAGCACCGGCAGGCGCGCGTTCTCATAAGCGTCCTCCCGCGCTGAAAACATGGATAATTTTCAGAACAATCGTTAAAACGATGCCGCCCCCAAACATCCAAGCCATGATCGGAACATACTTGAAAATTTCACGCCGAACTCCGCTTTTCGACGTGAATGTCGTCGAGCCCGTGAAATTGAGCGCCAGGAAGGCGGTTATGGAGGGAAATATAAGAAAATAGGACAGCGCCGTGAGGATTTGACTCCACAAAGGCCGGCCCGGAAGGCCTAAAAAAAGTTCTAGGACAAAAGGCAGAATCACCACTCCGCCCAGAATAAATCCCTTGCGGCTGAAATCTTTGGCCGGAATCCAAGGGAGCAAAATAGGAAAGAGAGCGGCTCCCGCCAGGATCGCGGTTATCGTAGCCAAAACAGAAAGCCACCCTCCGGCCAGATAAGCGATCGCGGCCCCGGCGATTAAATATAATAAAGAGCCGATGATCTCGACCGGGACGACCATAAGTCTGTCCCACAGATTAAAGCGCACTCGCCGCATTTCGGCCGTCGCCCGGCGGCTTTCGAGGTATTCCGGAAGGTCCACGGCACGCACCGGGCCGTATTCGACGGTGAATCCCGAGCGTTTTTTAATTTCGTGAGCGGAAACACCCGTAGCGCCGAGCTGGGGAAGGATGAGCTTTCGACGATTGGTGATATTCTGCAAGCCGACGGCCTCGAGGCGCGCAACAAGCTCGTCCGTGCCGAATGTCCCCTTCCCGGCCGCGCACCAGACATTGACTCCCTGTGTGTCTAAAACCAGAATATAGCCGTCGATGCCGCCGAGCGCGGAGCGGAGCGCATCAAAGCTCAACGTGTAATTGGCCGTGATAAAAACGGGAGATCCGGATGTGGGATGCCCGAGCTCATAAAGTCCCGGCTCGACTCGATGCTTTGTTCGCCGAATCCGCCACCGTGCCAGCCAATGATCGAGCCGGTTTCTCCAGGTCAAAACGCTTGATGTCCGTAAGAGGGGATAGTTTTCCATTTTCTGCGCTTCCATAGATTCACCGATTTATGTATATCAAAGGAAAAATTATAAAGTCAACTTAAGCGAGCTTGAAAAATACGGGTTCCGGGCTAAAGACGACTAAAACTGAACCGAGGAATTACCCGTGAATGTGTCGCTGTTCTTGTTGAGAAAAATAAGAAGGATCCGGGCGGCCATAAAGATAATGCCGGCCGCAAGCAGAAGGGAATAGAGCGTGAGAAAAGCGACGTACAGGATGGATTTTTTTCGCGATAGGTCGATCGGGAATAAAAGATCGAAGATCGTTTTCCCGAAGAGGATGATCATGATGACGATGCCCGTCGCCGACCTGTAAAAATATTCCATGGCGCTTCGGAGATCGACTTTATCCAGCGCGATCAAGGGATAGAGGAGCCAGCCGGTAACGGCCCAGATAAGCAGGAAAGTCGCGATTCTCATCCCCTTTTTAAGGGTCGAGGGCTTAATGTTTTCCATCTTCTTTTAGAATAATCCCTAGGGCCAAAAGAGTCAAACGGAAAAAAGTATCGAAGCAGCGGCTTCATTTTTTTGGGTCCTGTCGCCGATCAGCCCCGTCGTCCTCACTCCACCCATCCCCCAGTGGGGCCCTTCCGTTCCGGGCGACGGGGCGCCCCGATCGGCGCCACCCAAAAAAATAGCGCCGCTTACAGAAAAAGGGAGGATAAAAGGGGATTATCCAGAGAGTTGAAAAAGAGTAAAATAAGCACCCGGTGAGAAATGCTGGAAAAAAGAAAAAACGCTTCCCATATGGCCGGCGGGCTGGCCTTCGCCTTTTTCTTGCTCATCCTCATTTTTGACTTCGCCGACCAGGGCCTGATGAGCCCGTTCGTCAATCCCCTGCTTCAAGATTTCTTCAGTGCGACGGCCAATGTCGTCCCCCTCGGCTGGATCACTTTCACCTTCACTATTCTCTCCGCCGTGTCCATGATTCTGGCGGGTATCTATGCCGACCGGAAATCCCGGATTAAAATATGCTTCGCGGGCGGCTTGATCTACGGGGCGTTTTCCGTGCTCGCCGTCCTCACGCCGCACGGCGGAGCCGGATATATTTTCTTTTTCATCACTCGGGCCTTGAACGGCATCGGCATCGGGATGATCGTCCCGGCCGTCTTTTCCCTCGCCGGCGATATCGTCGCGGCCGACCGCCGGTCCACTGCCTTCGGCTTCATGTCCGTGGCCATGCTCGTCGGCCGCCTCGCCGGATTCTTGATCGCCGGCTCTTTTGACGGCGACTGGCGGCCGGCGTATTTGCTCATCGGCGTCATAAACCTGATCCTGGCCTTCGCCCTATTGCTCGTCCGCGAGCCGAAACGCGGGGCTCGCGAAGAGGAGCTCCGCGTGCTGATTCTCGAGGGCGGGGAATACAGGTTCCGGATTTCTAGAAACGACATTCGCCTAATCCGGGCGGCCAAAAGCAATTTCTGGCTGATTCTGAATTTCATCGACGTTATCCCCGGCTCGATCGTTTTGTTCCTTATCTTTAAATACATGAAAGACACGCACAACATGGAAGCTCCGGCGGTGAATTTTACGATTCTGCTCGTCTTCCTGGCCGGCGCGCTGGGCGCCCTGACATTCGGAAGGCTGGGAGATTGGGGATTCCGAAGAGATAAGCGGGCCAAAGTCCTCGTGGCCCTCTTCTGCAATGGCTTTCCGATCATCTTCATGATTTTCTTTTTGAACGCGCGCCTCTGGATCCCCTCGCATGCTGCGCTGTCGGAAACGCTGGCCGCGCCGGGGATGTGGGCCCTCGTGGCTACGATCGCGGCGGCGATGTTCGTCAACCAGGGAGTCAATCCCAATTGGTACAGCTCGCTCACGGACATCAATCTGCCCGAGCACCGGGCGACGATAATCTCGCTGGCTTCGGTCATGGACATGCTCGGCAGCGCCCTCGGCCCGCTCGTCGCTTCCTATATCGCCGCTCTGTGGGGCTTGAAGGCGGCGATGTGGTCCGTCCTTTTCTTCTGGGTCGGGAACATCTTTTTTTGGCTGCCCGTGCTGAAGCACATCCGAAAAGACTTGGCCCAGGCGCACAGCATTTTGAGCGAGCGCGCCGCGGGAATGAGAAGGGAACTACAAAATGAATAGCGATAAGATCGCCATTCTCTTCAATCCTTCAGCGGCGCAAGGGAAAGCATTTAAAAAAAAGGCCGCGCTCGAGATGCGGCTCCGGCGAATGGAAATCCCCTACGATCTCGTCGTCACCCAAAGCGAAGATCACTTAAGGGCGTTGACGCTGGAGCAAGCCCGGAAATACAAAACGCTCATCGGAGCCGGCGGCGATTCGACATTCCATATCATGATCAACGAAATGATCCGCGCCGGCGCCGCCGCCGAAGTCAAATTCGGAATGATCGCCGTCGGTTCCTCGAACGACATCGCCAAAGAATTCGGCCTTGACTCCTTGGACAAAGCCTGCCTGGCCGCTAAAAACGGCCGAGCCAAAAAAATCGATTTGGGATGCATTTTCGAAGACGAGACTCCCCTGACATATTTCTTGGGGCAGGCGAATATCGGGCTGGGGGTTTTTGTAAACAAACGCCTGGCGGAGCTTCGGGCCCGGAAATATCGGCTGACCAAGCGGCAAACGCTGGCCGGAATTCTAGCCGTTTTCAACGCCTACCGGTCCAAGAAAATCCCGTTGCCTCTGGCCGTTCATTCGGAAGAAGGCACCATAGAAAAAAAATTCATGGCTGCTGTTTTCAGCAATCTCCGCTTTTGGGCGACGGGAAAGATGATCGCGCCGGCGGCGCTTCCCGACGACGGCCGGCTGGATGCCTGTTTGATCAAAGAATGCTCGTTCAGCCGCCTGGCCCATATCGCCTCTCTGGCTAGAAAAGGGAACCATGTCAGGGCCATGGAAGTCGACATTCTCCGGGCGTCTTCTTTTAAAGTCTCGTCGGAAAATCCTTTTGAAATCCAGACCGACGGCGAAATCCTGACGGCTCCGGATGGGCGTACGAAATTCCAGAAGATCGTCTTCAGCGTCGTTCCCCAAGCGTTGAATATTATTTATTGAAACATGGGGACTCTAAATAATATCCTTGAAAAACCGGAACCCCTCATCGAATTTTCTACCAGCGGTCCCAACGCACGATTTCAGCCATCGACTTCCGGCTTGTCGCCTTGGGAGATTCATCCGAATAGCCCAGCGGCGTGAAGGCCAGCGGTTCGATTCCCTCGGGCAAGCCGAGAATTTTTCTGGCTTTGTCCGGATCGAACGCGCCGACCCAGCAGGTCCCAAGGCCTTCCGCGACCGCCGCCAAGACCAGGTGCTCGAAGGCAATAGTGACGTCGACATCGGTATAATCTTTCCCGTCGCACCTTACCCAGCCCTTCTCGGGCTCGCCGCAGGCGCAAATAATGACCGGGGCTGTATAAAACCATTCGCGTCCGTAGGCTTCCTTGAGGCTCCTCTTAATCTTATCGTCTTTGATCACGATAAAATGCCAGGGCTGCTTGTTGGCGGCCGAAGGTGCAATCCTTGCGGCCTCTAAAATCTTATTGAGCTTCTCTTCCTCGACGGGAGTCTGCTTGTATTTTCTAATGCTCCGTCGCGTCGCCACGACTTGATAAAAATCCATGGAAATGACCTCCTTTGTCTTCTTAAATATCTTCGGGATCCGGAAAAGGAATTCTCTGGGTCTCACAAATTTTTTGAAGCCTCGCCAAGCTCCAGGGCTGGGAGAAATCATAGAATTCCGAAAAAGGCTTGAGCAGCAGGTCCAGAACAATCGTCGTCTGAGGATCGCAGCTTTCGGGAAGGCATCGCCTGACTTCCTCCAGATCGACTCGGCTCAGCTTCAAGGGCATGAATTCGAAGATCAGGCCGTGATGAATGTGCAGTTGGCCCAATCCATAAGAGAGAATAACGTCTTTGGCCCGGCTGATCTTTCGTTCTCCGACATCGTCCAAAATGTGCAAATATTTTTGATGGAGGACCCATTCGTTGATCAGCAGGGCGATTTCAGACGGCTCGAAGCTTTCCCAGAAAACCACGGGAGAGTCCGCCTTCATCAAGCTGCCGATGACAAACGCTCCGGCCTGATAGCCGGAAAGCCCTCTGTCCCGGCAACGAGCCAGGGCGGCTTTGAGGAGTTGAACCTGACGGTCGGGCGAAAGTTTTTCAAAGGCGGCCATGTTGATCCGGTGGGTTCCCAACGTTGTATCCAACAGCCGCCGCACAAGCTCCTCCCGATTGGCGTCAAAACACTGGTTGATAAAGGCCGCTGCTTTTTGAGGATCCTGCTGGAGTTTTCCATAAAGGACCGCATGCCCCAGGTCCTGCAGGCTCTTAAACTCCGACGCCTCGACATTTTCCAGGATGGACCTGTATTCGCGGTAATAGATCGCCCATCTTTCAAAAAAAGGCCTTTCCGCCGCCGTGAATTTAACCGGCTCTCCGGCCATGAAGCGCAGCAGCCGGGCGGACGCGAAAACAGCTTTTCCGATATAGAGCTTTTTGTTCCGGCTGGAGATGGTCACCCAATCGCCTTCTTGGATCGTCATCCCGTCAGCATTGATCATCGAGCGTCCGGCCTCATGGATGTGGACTCCGTCCTCTTCGAGATTCAGCAGGGCCGGGATTCCCAGGTTCTGGGCTGTCGTCACCACATGGATCGCTGCCGGGCTAAGGCTGCAGATGCCGTTGACCTTTTGCATTTCGATGGCATCCGTCGGCGTGAACCGCTCCTTAGCCAAGATGACGTTTTCCCCGCTCCGATCCTCTCTTGCCCGGGCAATCCGGAGGCCTGAAAAATAGATCCGTCCGCTCACGGCGGATCTCGGCAGCACGGAAATTCCCCGGCAAAACGGCGTCAGGCTCTGCAAGGATTTCGGGTCGATGGCATCGGATTCGATCTGCCGGACGTGATAGGGCTTTATCAACTGCCTGACTCTATCGGATCCGATCTTTCCGGCCCGATGCATATCCATCGCGGCCGTCAGCATGCCGACGCCGGCTATTTCCGCCGGATTGACCTGGAGCAAAGTAAACGTTCCGTGAACGCCCGTGAACTCGACCATAACCGGCGCTCCGAATATGTCCTCAAGCTGGGCGAGCCTCCGCCAGAAATGATAGACAGCGGAGAACGAGTGCCTGGCTTCCTCGGGACCCATAAAACCGATTTCCTCGGGACGCATCCGGCCCGTCATCATCTCCTCGCCGAAGACGGTCCGCACATACTGAAGGTAGACGCCGATTCCGGTCCTGGGATGGCGGCTGTACAACACGCCGGCATAAGAATTTTCATCAATGACGCTGCAGACCATCCTCTGGAAGATGATTGTGGGGTAATGAATGGTTTTGCGCATGAAATTCCTCAGAGCGTCGAGATGCGTTTCGTAATAGTCATACGCTTTCCTGAGGAAAAACAGGATCTGGAAGCGGGGATCCGCGAGCAGCCGGGGTTCTCGGGCCCGAATGACGGCTTCGATTCGGGAGGCAAGTTTGTGGTTTTCTTCCTTCGACAAATCCGAACGCAATTCCTTCTCCAGAGCTTTGAAGCTTTCCGGATCCAATGCCTCGAGGATGGTCTTGCGGTTGTTCAGCCGGATCCTGGCCGCCGCTTCCTGGCCATAGCGGTCCGGCAGTCCGGGGAGGAGCTCCGGAGTCAGGCCGACATTCAAATACGTCGGCATAAAGCCGGGGATGTATTCCGGTATGGCGGACCGCATTGCGATCAACAAAGGGTTGTCGGGATCGCCCAGCTTGCGGCCGCTGAGTATTTCCAAGTTTCGGATGGCGTCCAAAGCGCATTTTTGCCGTTCGGCTTCGGGGAGTTGATAAGCGCTGGCGGCCAGCAGGTTGAAATCGGAAGTGGCCAAACCCCGGCGGGAGAGGTCGAGGAGAATCGCGCCCTTCTGGCTGACATGATCTTCGGAAAAATATTGGGCTGTCGTGTAGGGAATGACGTGCTCGTTCTCAATGAGGTCCGGGCCCGCAAACCTTGCCGCGATCGTGGGATAAAGGGCTCTGGTCCTCCGCTCGAGTTCCTCGCGGGCCGCGCCGGCGCCGTGCCTGGCCAGATGGATGAGGCCCAAATGGGCGATGGCCTTTTCGGAAGAGACGCGGTCGAGGAACCGGACATCATAATCCCTGACCGCCATTGTCTGCGATCGGCCGCCGACCGTGGTGTAGTCGATCTGGGGCGGCAGGTAGCCGGCGAAACGTTCATAGCGGGTCCCGGCGACGCGGTGTTCCAGATTGGCGCAGATCAGCCGTGCGCTCGTGTATTCGGACCGGACTTCCGCGATTTTATGAACGACTTTCACGCTACTGCTCGCAGCCGGAGCAAAGCCCGATCAATCCTAAAGAAAGCGAAAAGAAAGGCTTTTTGGCTCTCATGGATGCTGCTCCTTCCTGGAAAAGGTCAATCGATTCAATTTTTTTATATCAAAAAGAATCGGGAGACACAATACCTAGTTGTGCGTCTCACAAATTTCTTGCTATAGTTGATACGCGAATAGACGCACAACCGCCGGGAAGTTTGAGGGGGGCGGCGTGGCCCCCCTCAGGGGGTCAGCGGAGCGAAGCGAAGCGCCTAGGGGGGAGCTTGACTCCCCCTGGGAAGTGTCCCGTCTCTGCAGAATACAATCACAAGGAATTTATGAGACGGGACACTAGCTCACCGCAGGGTTTCAGGGTATTAACACGAAATACTCCTATAGCGATATCGATAATCCCACTTGACTCCCGTAATCACCATAATTGTATCTCAGACTTCCGGCTGTCCGCCGTATTTCGTTGCTATGGGAATAAAGGGCACAAGCCCATTGAGATATAGCGGTCTTTGTTTATATAATGAAAGAAACAAAATGGAAAGGAGGGCTTGGATGCCAAAAGAGCCATCGGGGCACATGATCATTTCTTTATTTTTCGCTTTGTTCTTGGGGTTGACATCGGCTTCGGCGAAAACGAACGACGAGCCGCAGATCAGCCAAGAAACCTTGGTCAAGTTCTTCCAATATTATGAAGACCGCGATTATGCAAAGGCGATTTCTTTATTGCCGCTCCAGGTGAGAGATCTATCGCCCTATGAAAAAGGCAAGGAAAATTTGCCGCCCTATAAAAGAGACGAGGGCATTTATTTCGACATCATACAAAAGACATCCGGCGAAAAACCCCTTCCTAAGCAAGACCCGAGCGATAAGGAAATTCAGTACTATCTGGGCGTGATGCACTATTGGATGAACAACCTAGACATGGCGAAACAAAAATTTTTGCTATGCCTGCAATTGGACCCAACCTATCGAATGGCCCATGTCTATCTTTTCCGGATATTCTCCAAGCTGGAATCGGAATTATTGAGCAAAATAGATAACCGGAGCGAAGATATCGGGGCCCTGCTCATCGAGAAATTGGGCTTCGGAACGAGCGATTCGCATCTCGATATGGCCTCGGAGCTTTTGAAGAAAGAAGAAAATCAAAGCCTGCCGGTCCTCCGCGTCTCATGTCTCTTTGACAAGTCTGTCCTAAAGGATTTAAGAGCAAATGCGTCCACCGCTCCCGATCCGGAGAATCGCGGAACTCTGAACGATGAGATGAAACCCGGACAATATCGGCTCGAATCAATAACCCAGGACAGGCACTGTCTCGATGAGGCCTATTTTCTCCCGGAACAAAAGCTATTCTGGGATGGGATAGATAAAAACGGGAAAATGACGGGAGGCAGCGAGGTGACGACCACATTTTCCGTTTCCCAGGACCTGGTGATGCCTCAAAAAGCGAAAAAAGTGATTATCTACAACCCGTCGGGAAAAAAAGTGGCTGAGCTCCCGATCGACCAGCAGCGCTAGTCGAGGCCTTTCATGGCGGGCGGCGATTTGGCGGATTATAGTCTATCATTGAAGTCGAAAAATCTGGAGTTTTTGGGCCAGAAGTTCTAAAAGTCGGTTCATCGATTCGGCCGAATAGAGAGAGTTATCACTGCTGATCATTGCCGCGCGACTTGCCCGCCGCCAAGGAAGAAATCGTCAAAAAACCTTAACGCCGAGAGCGATCTCTTTTTCTTTTTAAGAAGAAGTCAAATATTTTACTTATTTTTACGCGCTTTTTCCTTTCTTCGCAGCCAAGGGGTCTGACCCGTATTGGTTTGTCCCATCGGATCCCGGGCTGAACAAAAGAAGAATGGCCAGATAGATGTTATAAAGGGGGATCAAGAGCAGCCAGTAGTGCGTTCCCGGCCGATTGAGATCATGCAGACGTTTGACCACCGGAAAGGCAGAGATCACGGCTATGACGAGCCAGATGATCCAGCCGATGGCGCTGATCGTGCTAAGGTCAGCGGATTCCCCAAGTAAACGAACAACAAGGAAGGAAAGGCCATAGCCGATGATGCTGATCACCAGAATTGCTAAAAAATATTTCGCCCGATTGTATCGACCTTCCATTGAAAAATAACCGCTCATTTTTCCTCCTCCTTTCTTGGATTGAAGATGGCAAGAATATATTTCTTTTTGCAAATTGAAGTCAAGGGAAAAAAAAGATCAATGTGCCGCACCATGTGTGCGCTTAGCTCAGGAAGAGAACTATTGCGGCTTGCCCTGCTATTTTCCGATCTGGACCTCCACCAGCCGGAACTCATCGCCCTTGCGAACGATGAAGTTAAGACGGTCGGGACGGTCGAAGACCGGTTCTCCGATGAAGAAATCGAATCCTCCGATCGCGGCCTCGATTCCGTCGACGACGACGGGACCCTTGCCGAGGAAATAGTAGGCTACGTGCTTTCCGTCGGCGCTGAAGATCGGCAGTCGTGTTATCGCGAGGAGCGGAGCTACGCGGCGATCTCGCGATTAACAGGATGAGATTGCCACACTCCCTTCGGTCGTTCGCAATTACAAAGTAACGATATTTATTGCGTTTGTACTAGTCGATTGCTTAGGTCCTTATGATGAATTCACCGATCATGCAGCGGCGATTCGCGGAGAAAAACCGCGAAGACGGCGCTGGCGGCCGTGAGTGCGGCCAGGGCGAGGAGCGAAGCCGTCATGGCGCCCGTGGCCGGAGCCTTGATGGCGTCCATAACCAAGATGAAGACGATCCCCGAGATCTGGCCCATCACCAAAAGCAGACTGTTGGATGTGCCTTCCGGAGCCGGGAATGTTATCTCGGCCGCGTACTGAAAACCGATGGGCCCGGCGCTGAGCAAAAAAAAGCCGAAGACAAAACCCGAAACGAGCAGCAGTCCGTAGCTTGTGAAATAGGTCATGCCGAGGAGGCCGGGTATCAGCCCGATCAAGGCCATGAGGATGAACGGCTTCCGGCGGCGGGATTTGTCGGAGAGCAAGGGGATGATAATCGCGCCGGCGATGCCGCCGATGAGCATCAAGCCGCCGAGCAGTCCAGCCTGGGATATAGTGAAGCCGCGCGGACGGACGATGTCTTCGATCCAGGTCGAGACGCCGTTAAACATGCCCAAGCCGACAAAAAACATGATGAGAAGGAAGATAAAGTCGCGCTGGCGGAGCATGGACTTCAAGCCGGCGAGCATTAAAACGCGTTCATCCCGTCCGGCCGGCGTGGGCGGATGTTCGCGGGCGACAACGAGGAACACGGCCGCTGCAGCGGCGGAGGCGATGCCGTAGACGAGCAGGGTGCGGCTAAGGCCGATGCGCAAAACCAAAAACGGAGTGAGAAGCATCGCCGCCAGAGGACCCAAGTAGAGCGCCAGCGTACCCAGTCCGGAGGCCGTGGCCCGTTCATCGACCGGGAACCAGCGGGCGGCGATCTTGGTGATGGCGCCGATCACAAAAGGCTGACCGACGGCGATCCCGATTTGAGAGAGAAAGACGATCGTCAAATTAGAGGCGAATATGCCGCGCGTCAGGGCGAAGACGGCCGTCAGGACCGCGCCGATGCCGACCGCGGTCCGGAAGCCCCAGGTGTCGATCACCCACGCCGAGGGCAGGACGAGGAGGATATAGACGACCATGAAGCTCATGGACAGCAGTCCGATCATCAGGTCGGTCGTGTGGTAGAACTGCGCCGCCGCGCTGGTGATGGGGGCAAACGTGATCCACAGCACTTGGGTCATTAAAGCGACAAGCACAAAAACGACGAGAACCAGCCAGCGATATCCATAGACCTTGATTGTTTTTTCTTCCATGAGATCAGCCTCCTTCGAAGCTAGTGCCCCGTCTCATAAATTTTTTGTTCCTGTATTTCGCAGAGCCGGGGCACTTCCAAGGGGGAGTCAAGCTCCCCCTTCGGCGCTTCGCTGAACCCCTGAGGGGGGCCACTCCGCCCCCCTCAAACTCCCCGGCGGTTGCGCGTTCAAATGATTATCTCGATTAATACAAGATATTTGCGAGACGCGCAACTAGGAGCGCGACGAAATATATTTCTAACCGGGAGCCCTGTCAATAGAAAGAAGTGAATAATCCGGCGACGGATGCGCGCGCATCACAGGTTTTTACTTTTTGGGATATCCTACGGACTGGGCCAGCATGACTTTCTGATTCGGCTGAAGCTTCATCACTTTGGCCATAGCCTCACGGTCGACAAGGCCCCGGACGACGGTCGCCAGCCCTTCGGAGGCGCAAAAAAGATAGACATTCTGGCTGATGAATCCGGTGTGGGCGCCGGAGTAAAAATTCTTTTCTTCGTCCGACCGCCCCCCGAACTTGGAAAAATCGGCCACGTAGACGAGATTGACCGGGACATCCTTGACGAAAGGCTGTTTGCCCATAGCCGCCCGGATATCATCGGCCAGAACGGCTTTTAGCAGGTGTTCCTTGGGCTCATAAAGATATAAGCCGCCGGCCATGGCCACATAGACGTCGATATTCTGGACATTGTTCGCCGACGGCGCCGTCCGTTTTCCGGATTCGGGCCGGTTGATTCCGCAGGCCGCCCACAGCAGGTCGGAAAGCACCTGGGAAGGCAGGTCCTTGGTGCTGAATTCACGGGATGACTGTCTGTCCTTAAAGACCTGCATCAGCGGCTTGCCGCCGTCCGTTTGAGGCTTCGGGAGCTTGATGTCCTTCAATTCCTGGGAAAGAACGAGGCCGGCGCCCAAGGCCAATAAAATTAATAGGAAGGCGCCCCATGCTGTTCCTTTTTTTCTCATGATGCCGTCTCCTTTCTAAATCTTTCGGCACAATTCGGCGACAGGCACGTGTCTGTCACCTGTTTTTTGTAAGAAATTTAAGGCCCAATTTTCTAGTTATATGGAGAAAATAAATGGTGGAGCTGACCGGGATCGAACCGGCGACCTCTTGACTGCCAGTCAAGCACTCTCCCAGCTGAGCTACAGCCCCACAAGAGTTCTCCCATATTACAAAAACAAAAGTTTCCCGTCAAGGACATGGTTTGGACAGGGGGCGTGATCGCCGCGGGCCAAAGGACTTGGCCATGGCAAAGTTATGTCAGCCACGGCGCAAAACGCCTCTCTCTGGCGCTTTTCTATTATCGGTATTTCTTGACGGCGTCGTACATGGCCGCGATATTCCGCGAAGGGACGTGGGGCATGATGTTGTGGACCTGAGTGAAGACAAATCCTCCGTCCCGCGCGAAAATCTCAATCCGCTCCTTGACATGCCCGTCGATTTCCTGCGGCGTTCCCAGCGGAAGAATTTTCTGCGTGTCGCAGCCGCCTCCCCAAAAAACGAGGTCTTTACCGAATTCGCGCTTGAGCCTCGCCGGGTCCATTCCCCGGGCGCTTGTCTGCACGGGATTGATGATGTCCACGCCAATCTCGATGAGGTCGGGAAGAATCTCCGCGATCGAGCCGCAGGAATGCAAAAACAAATGGAGGCTCGAGCGCTTTTTCACCGTTTCATAGATCAACCGCTGACGCGGTTTGAAGACTTGCCTGTAAAGCTTGGGCGAAATTTCCGTGGCGAGCTGCGTTCCCAAATCATCGCCCATTTGAATGATCTGGACGTAGCCCTCCACGGACGCCAGCACTTTTCCGAGATTTTCAAGATGCATTTCAACAAGCTTATCCAGCAAGGCCGCCGCTTTTTTCGGATTATCCACAAGGTCCATGAGAAACTGGTCCATACGGCATAGATACTGGCCCCACTCCAAAAGATTTCCGCCGAAGGCGACCATGATCGCGTAATCCGTCGTCTCAAAGAGGCGCTTGGCCCGGGTCCGGATATCAGCCAGATGCTCTTGAGTCAGAGGCTTATGATAGGGGGCCGTGGGAAAAGCCGACCAGGTGACTTTTCCCATGAGCTCTGCCAAGCGGTCGAGCACGGACAGGTCCGCGCCGTCCCAATCCTTCAGTGGAAACTGGGTCTGGCTGAGAAAATAGGAGTCTTTGGGCATGGCGCCGATGACCGATCCGTCTTTGCTCTTGGCCAGCCAGCCGCCGTCGTGCGGTTCGAGATCGACGTACGCCGGAATTTTGGCCGGTGAACCGTCGGGAAGCGAAAAATCCTTCCAGTCCTTATCGTCGGTCAAAAACGCCCGGCCCAGATCGACGACGTCCGACTCTGCGAAATCCAAAATTTTCTGCTCGGGCTGGGCGAGCTGCTGAACGACGTCATAAACATATGTCCGGCCGCTCAGCATTCCCAAAAAATTTTTCAGCCGGCTGTAGGCGACGGCCGTGATTCCCGTCGAGCGCATGGCGCCCAAATCCACCGGGACCTTGTCCGGCTCTCGATGCTGGATGGCCCGCAACACCCTTTCCCGTTTGGTCATGGTCGCTTTTTTTGGGGGGACGCAATATTCATTTCAGACTTTTTTTCTCCCACAGCTCATAATGTTGCCGCCTGGGACACTTTTCGAAAAATTTAGAAATGGGTATCACGTCCCCTATTTTTTTTATATTAACGTCAGAGAGAAGTCAACTTTTTGGCCGTTTTTTCAAGAAAAATCCGGAAAAAATTAAAAAAACGGCAAAAAATTCGAAAAAAACCGCGATTATTCTTAACAATTCCGCAAAAAAATGTTAATATAGTTGCGACAAAGGAAGAATACATGGCCGTGAAAAAAAATAAATCGATAAAAAATGTCATCTTCTGGATGGCCGCCGGCGCCATCATCATCCTCCTCTGGAGCCTGCTGCAGACGCCGAGCATCATCAAAACCGAGGTGACGTTCAGTCAGTTTCTCGACGATGTCGCAGCCAAAAAAGTCGAAGAAGTCACCCTAACGGGAACTCAGGTCAAAGGAACATACAGAGAAGACGGGACGGCGTTCAAGACCATTCTCCCGCCCCAATATAATGATCTGGTAAAAACACTCCGCGATAACAGCGTCAAAATCGACGTCAAGGACGCGAACAAGAGCCCCTGGTTCTCCTATCTTTTCACCTGGTTTCCGATCATCCTCCTCATCCTTTTCTGGGTCTTTTTCATGCGCCAGATGCAGTCCGGCGGGAACAAAGCCCTATCCTTCGGCAAAAGCCGGGCCAAGCTTTTTTCGGCCATGCAGAAAAAGGTCACATTTAAAGACGTCGCCGGCGTCGAAGAAGCCAAGGAAGAGCTCCAGGAAATCGTCGGCTTCCTCAAAGAGCCGCAAAAATTCCAGAAATTGGGCGGCAGGATCCCCAAGGGCGTCATTCTCGTCGGCGCGCCCGGAACCGGCAAAACCCTCCTCGCCCGGGCAGTCGCCGGCGAAGCCGACGTCCCGTTCTTCTCGATCAGCGGCTCGGACTTTGTCGAAATGTTCGTCGGTGTGGGAGCGTCCCGCGTCCGCGACCTTTTCGACCAGGGCAAGAAACACGCGCCCTGTCTGATCTTCATCGATGAAATCGACGCCGTCGGCCGCCAAAGAGGCGCGGGTTTGGGCGGCGGACACGACGAGCGTGAGCAAACCCTAAACCAGCTCCTCGTGGAAATGGACGGATTCGACTCGAACGAGGGCATCATCCTCATCGCGGCTACGAACCGGCCGGACATCCTCGACAGCGCTCTTCTTCGGCCGGGCCGCTTCGACCGGCACGTCGTGGTCAACATGCCGGACGTCAAAGGCCGCGAGGAAATCCTCAAAGTCCATATCCGGAAAATCCCGCTCGACAAAGACGTTGATCTAAAAGTGCTGGCCCGCTCGAGTCCCGGTTTTTCCGGCGCGGACCTGGCCAACATGGTCAACGAAGCGGCGCTCATCGGCGCACGCTACGGCCAAGAGAAAGTCACGATGAAGGACATGGAATACGCCAAGGACAAGGTCCTTATGGGCGTCGAGCGCAAAAGCATGATCATCAGCGAAGAAGAGAAGAGAAGCACGGCCTTCCATGAGGCCGGCCACGCGTTGGTCGCAGCCCTCATTCCTGAAGCCGACCCGATCCACAAAGTGACGATCATTCCGCGAGGACTGGCCCTCGGCGTGACACAGCAGCTGCCCCTTGACGACCGCTACACCTACAACAAGGATTACCTCGAAGCGCAGCTGTCCGTATTGCTCGCCGGCCGGGTCGCAGAAACCCTGTTCCTAGGCAAAACGACGACGGGCGCGGCCAACGATTTCGAAAAAGCGACCGAGATTGCGCGTAAAATGGTCTGCCAGTGGGGCATGTCCGACCTCGGGCCGCTGACCTACGGCGAAACCGACGATCTTGTTTTCCTGGGGCGGGACCTGACGATGCACAAGAACTTCAGCGAAAAGACCGCGGAGTTGATCGATGAACAAGTCAAGAAGATCATCACCCGGAATTTCGAACGGTCCCAGCAGCTCCTCGAAAAAAACAAGGCCAAGCTGAAAAAGATCAGCAAGCTTTTGCTCGAAAAGGAAGTCCTCTCCTCGGACGAAATCAACGCCGTCGTCAAGGGTCGAAAAATCAAACCGCCCACGGCGGCGCCCGAGGTAAAAAATATCAAGCCCCTGGATAAGCCCGATTTGGCGAAAGTGTAGAGTGAAGAAAGAATTCATCTTCTGCGTCAAAGGAAAAACATATCATCTCGGCCGGCGCACCTGGATCATGGGCGTCGTCAACATCACGCCCGATTCATTCTCCGACGGCGGTCTTTATCTGGACGCCGAGAAAGCCGTTGAGCACGGCTTAACCCTCGACGCCGAGGGCGCGGACATTCTCGATATCGGCGGCGAAAGCTCAAGACCCGGCTCCGATCCCGTGTCCGCCGAGGAAGAACTCCGGCGCGTGATTCCGGTCATCTCCCGCCTCAGGCCCAAGACACACGCCCTGATTTCCATCGATACCATGAAGTTCGACGTGGCGCGGGCCGCCCTCGACGCCGGCGCCGACATCATCAACGACATCAGCTCGTTTGCTCTCGATCCCCGGATCCTGCGTCTTGCCGCCGAGCGGGACACAGGCTTCATTCTGATGCACATGAAGGGCCTGCCGAAGACCATGCAGGTCAAGCCCTTCTACGAAAATGTCGTCCAGGAGATCCGGTCTTATCTGGCCGAAAAAATGGAAATCGCCGAGGCCTACGGCCTCAAGAAAGACAATATTATCATCGATCCGGGCATCGGTTTCGGCAAACGGCACGAGGATAATCTCGTCCTCCTCAACCACCTCAGCGCCTTTTCCGAGCTCGGCCGGCCGGTGCTCGTCGGCGTGTCCCGCAAAGCGTTCATCGGAAAGATCTTGAATACGCCGCCCCAGGACAGGCTCGAGGGGACGATTGCCTCCTCCGTCATCAGTCTCGTCCGGGGCGCGAGCATTTTAAGAGTTCACGACGTCAAAGCCGTGAAACGGGCCGCGCTCGTCGCAGAAGCCATCCTGAATGAAGATCCGGACAAAAATTTCGGAGAAGAGAACACGCGCCATGTTCACTAATATCGCCACTGCCCTGTCGAGGTTTACGCTCGCCGACTTCGCGGACATTCTGATTGTCGCTTTCATTCTGTATTCGCTCCTCTTCCTGATTAAAGAATCCAAAGCCTACCAGATGGCCTTCGGTATCGCCTTCGTCGGCCTGCTCCTTCTCCTCAGCCAGTGGGGAAAACTAGTCGTTTCCAACTGGCTGGTCAGAAATTTCGTCCCTTATCTCATCTTCACCGTCATCGTCCTTTTCCAGAGTGAAATCCGCAGGCTCATGACGAATATCGGCCGATGGTCGTTCCGCCAGCCGCTGGCCCTGCGGTCGTTCCAGGAAAAAATCGAAGACTTGTTCCTGGCCGTGGACTATCTCTCCCTGAAAAAAATCGGGGCGTTGATCGCCATCGAAAAAGATATTTCCCTGGCGAATTTCGCCGACCGGGGGACGAAGATCGACGCGCTTCTTTCCAAGGACCTTCTGGTCAGCCTCTTTTTTCCTCACTCCCCGCTCCACGACGGCGCCGTCATCATCCAGGGCGGCACGATCCTGGCCGCCGGCTGCCTCCTGCCGCTGCCGGCCTCCCATAATGTACGCGTGGAATTTCTGGCCCGGACGCGGCATCTGGCGGCCCTCGGCCTTTCCCAGGAGACGGATGCCGCAGTGATCGTCGTCTCTGAAGAAACCGGCGGGATATCGCTCGCGGCGCGGGGCATCCTGCAGGGAATGGAGGACAGGGACCAGCTTAAAGAACGGCTTCTTGAGTATTTAAAAAAATGAACCGATTCATCAAAAACCTCTTCGTCCGGAACTGGGGGCTGAAGCTTCTGGCCCTCTTGCTCTCCTTCCTGCTGTGGCTGACGCTCATTCCCGAGGAAAAAACCTTTTCCCAAACGACGCTCATCGTGCCCCTCGAAACGCGCAATATCCCGGCCGAATTCGAGCTCGTGGAAAAGCCCGTCGCCGAGATCGACGTCACCCTTCGCGCGCCCAACCGGCTCATAAGCCAGATCGCATCTGCCGGCGTTCAGGCCATTCTGAACCTGGAAAAAGCTACGCCCAACCAGGAAGATTATCCAGTGAACCCCAGCATGGTCATAGTCCCGCCGGAAGCCAAGGTCATCCGGGTCTTCCCCAATAAAGTCCATCTGAAGCTCGAACGGAGCAAGGAAGTGTCCATGGAGGTTTTGCCGGCGCTTTTCGGAAAAGTCAAGGAAGGCTACATAATCGACAAGATCGACGTCATGCCGGCCAATGTTTCCGTCCGGGGGCCGGAAAGCAAGATTAAGCCGAAGGACAAGGTTCGGACGAGCCCGGTGGATGTCACCGACCTCATCCAATCGGCCGAATTCGAAGCCGACTTGATCCTCCCCAAGCCGGATTTAAGGTTCGCCACGGCGCAAACTAAGGCCAGGGTCAAGGTCACCATCGCCAAAAAATAAAAATGAAAAAGCTGTTCGGAACGGACGGAATCCGCGCCATCGCCGGAGAGTTCCCCCTCAATTTTCCCTCGATTTATGCCCTAGGCAAGGCGCTCGCCGGCCTGCTCCGGGAAAAAAAATTGGAACCGAAAATTCTCATCGGCCGCGACACGCGAGAATCGGGAGACTGGATAGAACAGGCTTTGTTTCATGGAATTCAGGACGCGAAAGGCGCCGTGGTTTCGGCCGGAATCATTCCGACATCCAGCATTTCATATCTTACGAAAAAACATGTTTTTTCCGCCGGCATCGTGATCTCCGCTTCACACAACCCCTACCAGGACAACGGGATCAAGATTTTCTCCTCCGAAGGATTTAAAATTTCGGAGGACTGGGAAGGCGTTCTGGAAAAAACCATTCTCCGCACGGCCGAATCCGTCCGCGGAAAAAAGATCCGCATCCATCCGGAAGCGCGCTTCATGCGTGACTACAAAGAATTTCTGAAAAAGCAACTGGCCCGCGTCCGGCTTCCCAAAAAATTCAAAGTGGTATTGGATTGCTCCAACGGCGCAGGCTCGGTCGTCGCGCCCGAAGTCATAGCTGACCTGGGATTCGAGGTGACGGCCATCGGCCGTTCGCCGAACGGTAAAAATATCAACACCGGCTGTGGCTCGCTCTACCCTCAAAAGCTGGCCGAGACCGTAATCTGCGCCGGAGCGGATATCGGGATCGCCTATGACGGCGACGCGGACCGGGCGATTTGGATCGATGAAAAAGGCCGCGTGCTCAACGGCGACCACACGCTCTTCGTCCTGGCCCAATTCATGAAGGACAAAGGTCGGTTGAAATCCGATACGATTGTGGCGACGAGCATGAGCAACATGGGCCTGGAGCAGGCGCTCCAAAGAATGGGCCTCAAGCTTATCCGGACCAAAGTCGGCGATAAATATGTCCTCGAAAAAATGATCCATATCGGCGCCAACTTGGGCGGTGAACAATCCGGCCACACGATCTTTCTCGACGACTGCCCCACGGGCGACGGCATTTTGACGAGCCTCAAAATGCTCGAAGTCCTGGCCGTCAAGAACCGGCCCCTGTCCGAGCTCGTCGCGGATTTCACGGAATATCCCCAAATTTTGCTGAATATTCCCGTTAGAAAAAAAATCGATTTTAAAGACGTTCCCGAGGTCGCCCGGATCATCGACGAAATCGAGCGGAGTTTAAACGGCCGCGGCCGCCTCGAAGTCCGTTATTCCGGAACGGAAATGTTGGCTCGCGTCATGGTCGAGGGCAAAGACTTCGGCCTCATCGAGCACTGCGCCCGCCAAATTGCCGGGGCCATCGCCAATCGTTTGGGAAAATAGAGGAGATGAAGATGAGACTTTCCGTCAATATCGATCATTTCGCCACGCTGCGGGAGGCGCGGCGGGCTTCGGAGCCCGAGCCGGCCCTTGCGGCGCTCCTCGCCGAACAGGCTGGCGCCTCGGGAATTACGACGCATCTAAGAACCGACCGGCGGCACATCAAGGAACGCGATCTCAGGGTGATCCGAGAAGTCATCAAGACGAAATTGACTCTGGAAATGGCGGCCTCGGAAGAGATGAAAAGAATCGCGCTTAAGATCAAACCGGACGCCGTCTGCCTGGTCCCGGAGCGGCCGGAGGAACTGACCACGACCGGCGGATTGGACGTCCTCGTCCAGCGCAAGCGCCTGGCTTCCTATGTCCAGGCACTGGCCAAAGGAAAAATCCGCGTCAGCATTTTCGTCGATCCTATTGCCGAGCAGATCAAAGCCTGCCGCGATCTGGGCGTCCCGCAGATCGAGGTTCACACCGGCATCTACGCCGAGCTCCGGCCGGGAAAGACCCGGGACAAAGCGCTGGCTGATGTCCGCACAGCCGCGGAATTCGGGCATCGACTGGGAATCGAAGTCACGGCCGGCCATGGACTGGACTATCGGAACGTCCGGCCGGTCGCCGCCATTCCCGAAATCACCGAACTCAGCATCGGATTTTCCATCGTAGCCCGGTCGGCCGTCGTCGGGATCGAGCGGGCAGTCCGTGAGATGGTCGCGCTGCTGGAGTAATAAAAATATCATCGCGAACGATAGAAGGGAGCGTGGTGATAAAACTTTCGGCTTTGCTGGCCCCGCAATGACAATTTCTTTAAGGATTACATGAACCCCACAATTAATCTCGAGCGTTTGCGAAATGCCATCGAGGAGCTCGGCCGGATCGGCCGCGATCCGATCGGCGGCGTCACGCGGCCGTCATTCAGCAAAGCCGACCTTGAAGCGCGGGCCTGGCTAAAGAAAAAAATAGAGGAAGCGGGAGTGGCTTATCGCCTGGACGGCGCGGGAAATATCTTCGGCAGGATCGAAGGCGCAGGCAAAACCATTATGGTCGGCTCGCACATCGATACGGTCGTCAACGGCGGAATGTTTGACGGATCGGTCGGCGTGCTCGCGGGGCTGGAATGTCTGCGCACGATCAAGGAGAACGGCCTCAAGATCACGCGCCCCCTCGAACTGGCTTCGTTCACGGACGAAGAGGGAAACCTCGTCGGCGACTTTATGGGGAGCCGGGCGTTCATCGGGACGCTCGACCGAGAGCCCTTGGATCAAGGCATCACTCAGTTCGGCCGGCCGCTCAAAGACATTTTGAGAGGCACGGAATTCACGATTGAAAGCATCCTCGAAGCTTATCGGACGGCGCCGGACATTGACACTTATCTTGAGCTCCATATCGAGCAGGGGCCGGTGCTTGAAACGGAAGACATTCCGATCGGCATCGTGAATGTTATCGCCGGCAAGCAGTATCGCTGGTGCTCGTTCCTGGGAACCGCCAGCCATGCCGGCACGACGCCCCTCGAGCTGCGGCAGGACGCCTTTCTCGGGCTCGCCGATTTTGCCCTGAAAAGCACGCAGCATGTCGCCAAGCACCATTACGGAAGCATGGTAACCGTCGGAAAAGTCCATGTGCTTCCCGGAGCGTTCAACATTGTGCCCGGCCGGGCCGATTTTTCATTTGAATTTCGCAGCCATTCCAGGGAAACGCTGGAGCGGCTTGAAAAAGAGCTGTTCGCTCTGGCCGAGGATATCGCCTCAACACGGGGGCTGACGTTCGTCTCGAAAATTATGGATCAGACCGAGCCGGTCGCCATATCGCCGCGGCTTGTGAATCTTCTTAAGAATGAATGCGAGAAGCTCGGCTATCCGCACATGCTTCTTCTGAGCGGCGCGGGCCACGACGCCCAGATTCTTGCCGCCAAAGCCGATGTCGCCATGATTTTTATTCCCAGCCCGGACGGCATCAGCCATTCGCCACAGGAAACGATCCGCTGGGAGGATTTAGAAAAAGGCGCAAACCTATTGCTTCAGGCTCTGATTCACCTGGCAACGTAGCGGGCAAGAAGCGAGGGCCCGCCACCGACCAGCGCCGTCGTCTTCATCACAAATCCACATCCATATTCTAATTCTATGGCCCCCTTTGATTTCCAATCAATTCTCCTTTTGATGCTATTTCTAATACGAACGCAATAAATAAGGTGACAACCTAGAGGCGGCGCTTAGGCCGTCCTCAAGCCCCCGTAGCGGAGGGGGGCCCCGTCGGCTTTTCCGACGGAGGGAACCGACGGGACTGGTTCCTCGGGGTCCGGGGGCTACGGACGGCCTAAGCGCCGCCCGAACGGGGATGTCACTTTTATTAATGCGTTGATATTAGATATCCTCAGAATTAGGCCGGAAAGAGCGTCCTTTTTTGATCTCCGCGTGTTTCCGCTTATCTACGAGCATTTTTTCCTTGGCCCGCTTCGACCGTTTCCGCTTCTGGCGGCGGATCTTTTCTATCCGCTGCTGCTTTTCGCTCTTCTTCCCTTCGATCAAGGCTTCGATCTTGTCGATCAAAATCCGCCTGGCCACAAACCGGTTGACGGACTGCGAGCGTTCCCTCTGACACTTGACCTCGATTCCTGTCGGAAGATGCTTTAAATAGACGCAGGTCTCGACTTTGTTGACATTCTGTCCGCCCTTTCCCTGGGACCGAGTGAATTTTTCAACGATATCGCTTTCCCGAACCCCCAGCCGTTCCATTTTCTGGCGCAGGGCGTTTTCCTTCACAGGATTTACTGCAAATATAGCCATGTCCTTTCCACTATTATATATATTTTCACATATTTGACGGAGCGTAGCAATTTCTATACACTTCTTTTTTCGTAGCAGGAGAACAACATGAAATCGCTAAAAGCATATTTTTCGCGATGCCCCGGATTCATTCTCGGCATAGTGATGCTTTCGGGCCTCGCCTCTGCCCAGAAGCAGCCACTGACCGTAGCTGAAGCCACGAATTACGCGGCGACGTCCCGCTTCGCGGATGTCATGGGCTTCATCAGGGAGATTCAGCGACAAAGCCCGTTTATCCGGGTCGAGACGCTGTGCCGGAGCGCCGAGGGCCGCGATGTTCCGCTCGTCATCATCGGCAATCCCGTTCCTACATCGCCGTGGGAGCCTCGCGCCGCCAAAAAGGCCGTGATTTATATTCAGGCCAACATCCATGCCGGCGAAGTCGAAGGTAAGGAAGCCTCGCTTATGGTCCTCCGCGACATCCTCGAGCAGACGAAGCCGCCCTATCTGGATAAGCTCGTCATCCTCATCGCGCCCATTTTCAACGCTGACGGCAACGAAAAAATCAATCCCGACAACCGCCGCCAGCAGCCCGGCCCCGAGCAGGGCGTCGGCGTCCGGCCAAACGGCCAGAACCTCGACCTCAACCGAGACGCCGTCAAGCTCGAAAGCTTCGAACTCGAGGGCCTCGTCCAGAACGTCCTCATCCGCTGGGACCCGATCCTGGTTGTCGATTGCCACACGACGGACGGCGCTTATCATGAACAGACCGTCACCTACTCCTGGCCGGTCAATCCCAACGGCGACGCGGCGCTCATCGATTTCCAACGGTCAAAAATGCTGCCCGAAATCAACAAGATTATGAAGGACAAATACCAAACACTCGGCCTTGCCTACGGCGAGTTCCGCGATCCCCGGGCGCCCGAGAAAGGGTGGGCGGGACTCGATCCTCCTCCCCGCTACATCACGAATTATGTCGGCCTCAGAAACCGGCTGGCCATTCTGGACGAAAATTATGTCCACGCGGATTTCCGGACGCGCGTGGCGGGTAACTATGCTTTTCTTTCGGCCATTCTAGATTATTGCTCGGCCCACGCCGAGGAGCTCACGCGGATGATCGCCGAGGCAGACGGGCGGACGATCGCCCGCGGCCTGAGCCCTAAAGAAAAAGATGTCTTCGGGGTCGAGTACGAGCTCAAAGCGCTGCCCGAGCCCGTCACCATCCTCGGCTATGAAATGGAAATCAGCGACCAGCCTGGTTTCCCCTTCCCCCAAATGAAAAAAACGGATAAAAAAAAGACTTATGTCATTCCCTACTTCGCCGACTATGTTCTCAAGCGGACGGTCGCGCTTCCGGCGGGCTATCTCCTTCCCGCGGCCTCGCCCGAAGTCATCCACAAGCTTCTCCAGCACGGCCTTCTCGTCGAGCGGCTGACGCAGCCGGCGACCTTGGACGTTGAGACGTTTAAGCTGAAAGAAATAAAAGGCGCTGCTCAGATCTTCCAAGGCCATCGCACAAATCAAGTCAAAGGCGAATACGCCAAAGAGCACAAGGAATTTCCTGAGGGAACGGTGTTTGTCACCATGGCCCAGCCGCTGGCCAACCTGGCGGCCTATCTTTTAGAGCCGGAAAGCGACGACGGACTCCTCGTCTGGAATTTCTTCGACCGCGAGATCGTCCCCCAATGGAGCCGTGCTCTCGGCCCATATCCCGTCCATAAACTGATAAAACCCGCTGTCTTGGTCAAAGAGACAATCAGATAGAATTATCTCTTTTTCTTCCTGGCGGCGACGATGTATTTTCCGCAGTTTTCACAGATGTAAATATCGTTGCTGCCTTCGATCGCCGAACTCATCTGGGTGGAAATGTTGATGTTGCACCCCTGGCAGACGCCGTCTTCGACTTCGGCCACGGCGAAGCCGTAGCGCTCCATGAGCTTATCAAAGCGGGCCAAAAGGGCGCGGTCGAGCTCTTCCCGGATGAGGCTGATCTGGGCCTGAAGCGTCTTGATCTGGGCCTTGGGCGCTTTTTGTTTTTTCCACTCGATCTCCTGGAGTTTCTTCAACAGGCTGCCGCGACTGATGATTTTGTCTTCGTGCGGCAATCTTAATTCGATTTCCGAAAGGATGTTGAACAGCTCGGTTTTGTCTTTGGCATCAAAAGCTCTTTGCCGGAATTCGGCCTTACGCAAAAACTGAGCCAAACCGGCAAAAAGGTGGTTAAAAAGTCCCGGAAGCGTGGGGTTCCAGATGATCAATATGAGCAAATGGACTTTCTTTTTATCTGGCGCGCTAAAATCAACCCCTTTGCTCGACCTGCCGACGGCGATGGCGATTTCACCGCCCGTATCGACGCGGGCATGCGGTACGGCGATGCTTTCCCCGAGGGCCGTGGAGTCAAGGTTTTCCCGGTCGATCAGCCTGGTCAGGAGGAGCTTTTTGTTCTGGATCAGCTTCTGCTTGGCGAGGACGTCCAGGAGCTCTTCAATGGCGTGGACTTTGTCTTTGGCTTTGAGGTCATGAATGATTTGGTTGGGCTTGAGATAATCAGAGAAATAGGTAATACCAAGGATGTCTTTCCTCTCCATTGGAGCGGATTATAGCATAAATCTTTTCAGATACAAAGGAGCCTTTTGGGATTAAACAGAAACTGTGCGGATGGGGGTCAGGATGTGCGGATGGGGGTCAGGTCTTAACATTTGACATTTTCCGTTTTATGTACATCCTCGACCTATGAACCGAAATGTCAAATGTTAAGACCTGACCCCTTTTATCCTGTCTGGATCGTCGGCCAACCTTCAATGAGGGCTTTGACATTGGATTTGAGTTCACTCCCGCAGTTGGAGTAAAGAAAAACCTCTTCATGGAATCCGCATAAAACCGCTGCTTGATAGAGAATTCCCCCGATTCCATGATAAGACCGGCCTGGATCATGCGTAATATGGTCCGAAGTGATCGTCCCGATCAGGCCAACGTGGTCATGCGCTTCAGGCCTCATGGTATGTAAGTCCGCCGAAAAATTCAAGGAAGGTCGTTTGAAAATGATAATAAATTCTTATTTGGGCGTCTTTCCTGTGTCAGAAAAAATATATTTGAAATATACTTGACAAATAGACAAGTATAAATTAAATTGATTATGCCAGAGGTTTTAATAGAGACGTCATTTCTCATTCCTCTTCATGAGGACAAGGACATTGGCAATGGCAAATTTCATCCCTCGGATCGCTGGAATAAATTCAAAATGAAACTATATGAAAGCTTTAATGCTTGGACGCTCGCCCCGGGCGCTTATGAAGGCTGCTATAAAGATCCTGATACGGAAGAAATCGTGATGGATCTGTCTCGAAAATTTATCATCGCCATCCCAGAAAATGATTTGAATAGACTCAAAGATTTCTTGATAACAGAAGGAGCTGAATTCAAACAAAAATACATTTATTTCGAAGCAGGAGGAAACGTGGAACTTTTAGAGGTCCGCCATGAAAAGAATATATGAAACCCTGGAAAACGAAAAATACGATCTTAACAACCTTATGCAAGAGGAAAAAAAATTCTTAGAAAAAGTTTTAGATTATTATTCTAAAAAACCCGACTGGAATATATTTTCCAATTTTTGGATGGGTCAAGGACAGAAACTTTGGGCAGGAACTCCGCGCAAAGAAGTCATAGATCTCCCCATTTTTAATATTTGCTGTGATTTAGAATCACGATTGGGCATTGAACAGGGACACACGAGACTTCCGGATCTCGGTGACAAGCTCCAAGGAATAATCGACAGCGAATTTCAGTCCAGATATCAATTCTGCAAAAAAACCGGTATTTCCGAGGATACTCTCTCCCGCATCCTCAATAAGCGGCGCGAGCCTTCCCTAAGGCTTCTCAAAAAGATCCTCGATGCTTTGGGCTACGAGTTAACGCTTCAAAAGAAACAAACTTAACAAGCCTTCCTGCTTTTTCCACATCGCATTTCGTTTGTTTACGCACAATTTGAAATTTCCTCTATTTTTGGTTACATTATCCCTGGCAAAAGAAGCTTATGGAAAGGGAATTCTTCGCCGCCCGCATCAAGCCTCTCGTTCAAAGATTCGAGGCCAATAAATTCCACTACCTTTCCAAGGGTTATCTCGAAGAAGAGGTTAAAATCGATTTCATCAATCCCCTGTTTGAAGCTCTCGGCTGGGATGTCCAGAATACAAAAGGATTGTCTCCCTATGAGCGCGAGGTCGTCGTCGAAAAGGGCGAGACGGCCGGCCGCCCCGATTACAATTTCCGCGTCGCCGGCCAAACCAAATTTTTCGTCGAAGCCAAGCCGCCTCGCGAGCCGCTCCATAAAATCGCCCATGTCCTTCAGGCGAAATCCTACGCCTGGAATACAAAGAACGTTTTCATCGTCGTTTTAACGGATTTTAACGAATTCCGACTCTTCGATGCCACCATCAAGCCCGATACAAAAAATCCCGACCAGGGGCTGATCTTCGATCTAACCTTCGACAAATATCTCGACAACCTGGACAAGCTCCTGGTTCTCTCCAAAGACGAAGTCGAAAAAGGCTCACTGGACAAACTCATTCTCCGGGACGCGAGAAGCAAAAAACTCCGAATTCCCGTCGATAAATCCTTCCTCGAAGACTTGACGGCATGGCGCGAAGACCTCGCCAAAGACATCTACAAAAGAAATATCCATGAGCTCGAAGACCATGCCGACGAGGACAACATCAAAATCCACGTCAAAATCCTCAACGAAGCCGTCCAAAAAACGCTGGATCGACTGATCTTCATCCGCATCGCCGAGGACCGCAAAATCATCGAGCCGAAATCTCTCCTCGAAGAAGTCGAATGGTGGAAGATGGGCGGCAAAAGACGCGACCTTCAGCGGCGGCTCATCGACCGCTTCATCGGCTGGAACCAGGATTTTAACGGCGAGCTCCTGAAACCCGGGCCGTGCGACGTCCTGGCCGTCGATTCCCAACTCCTCGCCGATATCATCGACAGTCTTTACTATCCGAAGTGCCCATACCGGTTCGAAGTGATCGGCGTCGAGCTCCTCGGCTCCATCTACGAAAAATATTTGGGGAAAACGATCAAAGTCAGCCCCAAGCGCGTTAAGATCGAAGAAAAGCCCGAAGTCCGGAAAGCGGGCGGCGTTTATTACACGCCCCAATATATCGTCGAATACATCGTCAAAAACACCGTGGGCAAAATCATCGAAGGCAAAACGCCCAAGCAGATCGAAAAAATCCGGATCGTGGACCCGGCCTGCGGCTCGGGATCGTTCCTGCTGGCGGCCTATCAGACGCTCCTCAATTTTCATCTGGATTATTATGAAAAGCACCCTAAAGAGTCCGGGCAGGGTCTGCTCTTCCCTGATGTCATTACTGACCTCGACGGCAGCAAAAGGCTTTCGATCGAGAAAAAAGCTCAGATTTTAAGAAATAACATCTTCGGCCTGGACATCGATCCACAGGCGGTCGAGATCGCCATGATGAGCCTCTATCTCAAATGCCTCGAAGGCGAAAAAGACCTGCCGAGAAAAAAAGAATTGCTGCCCTCGCTGGCCAAGAATATCCGCTGCGGCAATTCCCTGATTTCTTACGATATCTACGAGCAGCGAGCGCTCTTCGAAGACGAAGAGAAAGAGCGCATCAATCCTTTTGACTGGCATTCCAAGAACGCGGGATTCGGCGACATCATGGAGCAGGACGGATTCGATGTCGTCATCGGCAACCCGCCGTATGTCAGGCAGGAATTACTGGGCGATATGAAACCGTATTTCGAGCAGCATTACAAAGTTTATAATGGCGTCGCCGATCTTTATGTCTATTTTGTCGAGAAGAGCTTATCCATCCTCAAGTCCAAGGGATTGTATGGAATCATCGTTTCTAATAAATGGATGCGGGCAAATTATGGAGAAGCGTTCAGAAATTGGCTGAAAAAGCAGAAAATTCTCAGAATCATCGATTTCGGCGATTTGCCTGTTTTCCAAGACGCGACGACGTATCCTTGCATATTGCTTATCTCAAAACAAAATGCCGACGATCAATTTCAAGCGACGCAGGTTTCTTCGTTAGATTTTTCCTCGCTCGATGATTATGTCAACAAGAATCAATATGCGGTCAATCAAAAAAGCATAAGCAGCAAAGGCTGGTCTCTTACGGATGAAAGAACGGAAAGGCTCCTTCAGAAAATTATGTCAAAAGGCATTCCGCTCGAAAAATATGTCGGGGGAAAAATATACCGTGGGGTTCTTACCGGCTTGAATAAGGCATTTGTTATCGATGAAGTCACAAAGAAGCGCTTGATCAAAGTAGATCTAAAAAGCGCAGAAATTATTAAACCATTCTTGCTCGGCAGAGAGATCAAACGCTATGAGACACCGCAAAATAAATATTTCTTAATATTTACAAGGCATGGCATCGATATCGACAATTATCCAGCAATTAAAGAACATTTATTTCAATTTAAAGAGGAATTAATGCCCAGACCAAAGGATTGGAAAAAAGGCCATTGGCCAGGCAGAAAACCCGGCGCCTATAAATGGTATGAAATCCAAGATACGATAGATTATTTTATTGAATTTGAGAAACCAAAAATAATCTATCCGAATATCTGTAAGAAGCCAGAATTCACATTCGACGAAAATAGCCTTTATACAAATCAAAAGTGCTTCATAATCTCTGTTTCAGATAAATATTTGCTTGGGATTCTAAATTCTTCGCTAATCCATTTTCTCTTTCGCAATTTACTGCCTAAACTGCGAGGCGGTTTTTACGAACCGAGCTATGTCTTTTTCAAGGATTTCCCAATCCGTACTCTTAACTCATCAAATAGTAATGATGAATCGCTTTATATAAAGCTTGTTAATTTTGTAGATAAAATGCTTGAACTAAAAATTAAGAGACTTGTTTTACCGATATCTTCCCAAAAAGAAAAAATTGAAAGAGAAATAAATATCACTGATGAAAATATCGACGAACTTGTTTATGATCTTTATGGAATTACCGAAAACGAAAGAAAAATAATTGGTCGCTAAACTAATAAAATTTGGAGCTTCTTTATTTCAGCTAATGTTTATTTGAACTCGCTTTCCTAATGCGATCGCAACACGCTCCAGGGTGGATAATTTAATATCTTCTGCATGATTCTCAATGCGCGAATCTGTTTCATATATAAGAAACCTTGGCTGAGAGAAATTTCAGCGATGATGCGTCTTTATGATAAGAGATTTGTTGAGGTGGAAATTCTATGTTAAAATTATTAGGTGAGAAAAAAAATGTCTGAGCTTCTTATCCCCATAAAAATTGAATCACTCGAAGAGGGAGGTTTTTTAGCTACAAGTGATGTCCTTCAAGGCCTGATCGCCCAAGGCAGGACTATTGCCGAGACCATAGAAATCGCTCAAGATGTGGCAAAAAAACTCATTGAATCCTGTATAGAACATGGCGATCCTCTTCCTGCAATTTTGAAATCTAGAAAAAAACCTACAAAACAAGAACTGAAAATCCCCGTCGCCGTTTCTTTATGAAGAAATTTCCTGCTCTCACAGCCAAAGAAGTCATCCGAAAATTGAAAAAGACAGGATTTATCTTTGACCGACAGGCTAAAGGCAGCCATGAAATCTGGTGGAATCCCACGACCAAAAGAAGAACAACAATCCCCAATCATCCGAGCACGACGATTCCAAAAGGGACACTTAAAGCGATTTTAATTTCCGCCGGCATAAACCTCGAAGATTTTATGGATTTATAAATTATTTAAATTGATTTATTATATCGGCACGTCGGGCTGGAGTTATCCGGGATGGCGAGGGAAGTTCTATCCCAAAGGCCTGGCGGCCAAAGATTGGCTCTCGTTCTACGCCGAACACTTCTCGGCGGTCGAGATCAACATGACCTATTTCCGGGAGACAAAATGTGTGATTGCCACGGCGCAAAGTGCCTCGCAATGACATTTTTTTATTGAATTCGGTGATTCGAACAAAGTCTATGTCCCCAACCTCTTCAGGCGCCGAATTCCTGCATGTCACCAGCCGGTTTCAGCGCATGCCGTAATTGAACGGCGTGCGCTCTTCATTGCGGTCGGTCGCAGGCGACGGCTCGGGGGAAAGCTCCGAGATTTCGGCCCGAAGCTCCGGCGTCATAGGAATGTCCGCAGAAGCTACCGCAATCTTCAATTGCTCCATATTCCGCGCACCGATGATCGGCGCGGTGACTGCGGGATGGCCGGCAACCCAGGCAATCGCCAGACTCGCGGGATCGCAATCCTTCGCCCGAGCGAGCTTCGCGAACCGGTCGGCCGTTTCGAACATCCAATCGGAACTATAGCGCGTTTGATACATCTTATTCTCAATAAGGCGGCCATGCTCCGGCCGTTTGCCGACGCCGTATTTTCCGCTGAGCAGGCCTCCGCCCAGAGGGCTGTAGGGAATTACGCCCAAATTTTCCGCCTCCGCCATCGGCAGAATTTCGACTTCGGCCTGGCGTTTGACGAGATTATACATCGGCTGGAGGCAGGCGAACGCCGCCCATCCCTCTTTGGCGCTGATCCCCAAGGCCTTCTCGACCTGCCAGGCCGCGAAGTTGCTCGCCGCCGGATAAAGGATTTTTCCCTGCTTCACCAAATCATCCAGAGCGCGGAGCGTTTCCTCCAAGGGAGTCTTGTCGTCGAAGCGATGGATAAAATAAACGTCGATGCGATCCGTGCCCAGCCGCTTCAGGCTTGCCTCGACGGCGTTCATGATATGGTAGCGCGAGGCCCCTCGCGCATTGATATCTTCGCCGGTCGGGAAATAGACCTTGCTCGTGATGACGACTTCTTCGCGGCAGCTTCGCATAAGTTTCCCCAAAATTTCCTCGGACCTGCCCGCCACATAGACATTGGCGCAGTCAAAGAAATTGATGCCTTTTTCGCGGCAAAAGCGGAACATGGCGGCCGAGGTCTCTTCGTCCGCGTCCCGGCCGAACGACATCGTGCCGCAGCATAGCGTCGAAACCTTAACGCCGGTCTTTCCCAAAAATTTATAATTCATCCTCCCCTCTTAGACAGAAGCTTCGATCAAGGGACAAGCACGGCAAGTGTTCTTCATGTATGACTGCTTTCTCAGGGCTATTTTATTGTTTTTCATTAAAATTGCAAATTTGGGGCGGCTCGAATAATTCAATTCTCTTCTGCGCCATTTGACCTCTCAAAATAATTCCATTAGGATAAATGCATATCTATAGATGCATATCAAAGGAGTGGCTTTATGAAAAAAATCATCCGCTTCTTGTCTTTGACCGTTTTGGCTTTTTTATTCGCCGCCAATGTTTTCGTCGCCGGCGCGGCCCAGGCTCAGACCCAAACGCCGAAGGCATCGGTCCCGATCCTTCTCACATCCTGCGGCCAGAGCCCGGGCCCCGTCATGCTTAAAGTTTTTTTACAAAAGCTCAGCCTGAATTTTGATTTCAATGTCCTGGCCACCGCCAAAGATATTAAAGCGAAAAAAGACGCCGGGACCCCGTACAAATCCCTGATTGTCGTCATGGGCGCCAGCCTTAAGGGAATGGGCGCGGCGGGCATTTCCATTGAAGACGAGCTTAAAAGGACGGCCGAGCTGATCGACGCGGCCAAGCGAGAAAAAATCACGGTCATCGGCGCCCATATCGAAGGCCTGAAACGCCGGGCCCAGGGCGCAGAAGCCGGCGATACGACGGATGAGCAAAGCATCGACGCCGTGGCCCCAAAATCCGACATGCTGCTCATCAATAAGGAAGGCAATTCGGATGGACGCTTCTCGATTATCGCCAAGGAGAAAAAAATCCCGATGATCGAGGTCGAGAAGAATTTGGACCTGCTGAAAGAGCTCGAGAAATTATTTAAATGAGCATGACCACTTCGGCGACGATCATCCTGGCGGCAATGGTTGCCGCCTACATCATCGCCAAGATCTTTAAGATCTCGACCGAGCTGTCGATGTTCGCCGCCGCCATCGTCGGAGGGCTCGTGGGAGGGGCGGGCATTCCGGCCCGGCACATCGCCGAAGGAGCTTTCACCTACCTCGACATCTGCCTGATTTTCATCACGGCGACGCTGTTCATGAACCTGCTTAAGGAATCCGGCGGCGTGGCCTTCGTCATCCGGCGCATCCTCCAAAAATTCCACCGCCGCAAATTCCTGCTGTTCGTCATGCTCGCCGTCCTCATGCTTATTCCCGGCATGTTGACGGGCGCGGGAAGCGTCACGGTTCTCATCGTCGGCGGCACGGTCGCCACCGTCCTAAGCTACATGGGAATTCCCAAGCCCAAGGCCGCGGCCATCGTCTTCGTCATCGCCGGATTGAGCGCTGCCGCGCCGCCCGTCAGCCTGTGGGCCATGCTCACGGCGGCCGGAGTCAATATGCCCTATGTCGGATTTTTCCTGCCGCTCATGATTCCCTGCCTTTTGCTGGCGCTGCTAACGATCTTTGTCCTCGGCTGGAAGGCCAAGCCGGCGGATTTGACGCAGGCCCTTAAGGAATTGCCCGAAGCGCCGGCCGGCGTGAACTGGCTAAAAATCCTTCTCCCCTTTCTGGTCTTTTTCGCCCTGGTCGCCGCGGGACGAATTTGGCCTTTCTCCTTTCCGATCATGGGTCTGCCGCTCATGTTCGCCTGCGCAGCCGCCGTCACGCTGGCGCTTTCGCCGGTGAAAATTCATTTCCTAGAAGTCTCCAGGAAAACGGTCCAGCAGCTCCTGCCTCTCATCGGGACATTGACCTGCGTCGGCGTGCTCGTCCAGATCATGACGCTCGTCGGCGTCCGCGGGCTGATCGCCGTGACGACGGTCACGCTGCCGGTCATGGTCGTCATCCTGACGCTCTTCCTGACGCTTCCCGTATCCGAGTCCGTGCTGATGTGGGGCGCGGCGCCCGTGCTCGGCGTGCCGCTCGTGCTTCTCTTCAACACGATCAACCTCAATCCCATCGTCGCCCTGGCGGGCATGAGCGTCATCTGGCCGCTCGGCGACGCCATTCCGCCCACGGCCATCATCGGCCGGCTGACCGTGGAAACCGTCGGCCTGAAAGAGAAGTATTCATCGTTTCTAAAATACTGCATCGTTCCCGCGATTATGATTATTATCGTCGGGACGCTGATGGTCGTCTTCAGTAAAAAGCTGGCCTTCTTGACGGTGTTTTAAAATGGATCCGAGGAAACGCATATGATTATTACGCTTTTGTATTATCTCCTGGTCGCCTTTACGGTTTTTTTGATGGCTTGGAATCTCATCAAAAGCAAGAAATGGCAGGAAGAAGTTCTGTATGTCATCGTTCTCCTTCCGTTCCTGCTGCGGCTGCTGCGATTAAAATAAAAGAATAAGACAATGATCCGAAAAACGATCGTCATGACCTTAGGACTCGTTCTCGCCGTCTTTTCGGGCTTGAGCTTTTATCGCAGCCGCCATCTCCAAGAGCCCGTCGTCATCGGTACGGGGGTGACTCAAGTCAAGAAGCTGAGCGAATATTTTCCGGCCATCAAAGGAAGCACGAACGATGAAAATGTCTATGTTCTTGAGGGCGCGAAAAAAGGCGGGGCGATCCTCATCCTCGGCGGCTCGCACCCGGAAGAGCCCGGGGGAAGGCTCGCGACCTGGATTCTGGTTGAAAACGCCACCGTCGAGCAGGGCCGGATTTTTGTCTTGAATTCCGCCAACCGGAGCGCGACGACCGTCACCCGGCCGAGCGGCGCGTATCCTCCGGATTTTACGATCAAGACATCCTGGGGCGGCCAAAAATTCAGGATGGGCGACCGCTGGTCGAACCCGCTCGACCAGTGGCCCGACCCCGAAGTTTACATTCATTATCCGACGCGGCAGGAGCTGGCTTACGTGGATAGCCGCAATCTGAACCGCGCCTGGCCCGGCCGGCCCAACGGCACGCTCACGGAAAAAACATGCTACGCCCTCATCGAGCTCATCAAAAAAGAAAAAGTGGACATCGTCATCGACCTCCACGAAGCCGAGCTCCAGTATCCCGTCATCAGCACGATCGTCGCCCACGAGAAAGGCCAGGACCTGGCGGCTATGGCGTCGATGATGATCTCGGGCGAAGAGTTCAAGATCGGCATGGAATATTCGCCGCGGGCGCTGCGCGGCCTATCGCATCGTGAAATCGGCGATCAGACCGACGCTATATCGCTCCTCTTTGAAGCGCCGGAGCCTTTTCTCGACGCGACGCGCGGCCGGACAAACGCCCGGCTCCTGCTCGAGGGAAAAGACGAATTCGTCGTCAGGGCCGGAAAGCACGGCCTGCTCTTTGAAAAAATCGACGAAAAAGGCTGGCCGATCGATGTCCGGGTCGGCCGTCATTCATCGACCATCATCCAGGTGCTCGACCTCTGGTCACAGGACCATGCCGCTAGAGCCGTCGTGATGAAGAACGTTCCCAAATACGCGGAAGTCATTCAGAAGGGCGTGGGCGCGTTTTTGCACGACCCGGCCAAAGCCGACCCGAAGACGGTTTATTATGAATAAATCCCCGATTGAAAGGAAAAATCATGCGAACTTATGAATCCATCTGTCTCGGCATTCCGAAAATTCTTCTGCCGAAAAAGGGCACGGACCTCGCGAAATGGGCGGTCATCGCCTGCGATCAATACACCTCCGAGCCAGAATATTGGAAAAAAGCGGCCGACCTCATCGGCGGCGCGCCGTCCACCTTGAACTTGATCTATCCCGAAGTCTATCTCAACGAGAAGAATCCCGAAGCAAGGATCGCCCGTATTCGGGAATCCATGAAGAGCTATCTGGAGCAACGGTTGTTCGAGGAAGCGGAAGGCTTCATCTACGTCGAACGGACCGTCGGCGGCAACACACGCAAAGGACTGCTTGTCTGCGTCGATCTTGATCATTATGATTTCCGGAAAGGGGCGACGAGCCTCATTCGAGCCACGGAAGGGACGATCCTGGAGCGCATTCCGCCGCGCGTCAGAATCCGCGAGGGCGCGCCCATCGAGCTTCCCCACATCATGGTCTTGATCGACGACCCGGCGAACACGGTCATCGGTCCCTTGGCAAAAAACAAGGAAAGATTTACGAAGCTCTATGACTTCGAGCTGATGATGGGCTCGGGACACCTGACAGGCTATCGCCTGGACGATCCGGGACTCGAAGACGGAATTCTTAAAGGCCTAAAGGCTCTCGCCGATTCAGCGAATTTCACGAAAAAATACTCTTTAAAGCCGGGGACGCCCGTTCTCCTCTATGCCATGGGCGACGGAAACCATTCCCTGGCTACGGCCAAGACCATCTGGGAAAAAACCAAAGAGGCCGCGCCCGACAAAGCCAAGATTATGAATTCTCCGCTCCGCTATGCCCTGGTGGAACTCGTCAATCTCCACGATGAGGCCCTGGTCTTCGAGTCGATCCATAGACTGCTGTTCGAAATGGCCTCCGGCCGAAACCTCGTTGAGGAAATGAATAAATATTATCCGGGACGGTGCCGGTTCGCGCCCGCAAAAAATCTCGACGAGATGAAGTCCAAAGTGGACGGCCAGAAAGAACCGCCGCATAAAATCGGGCTGATCGCGGCATCCGGGTTCGGCATTATCGAAATCACAAAACCCGAATCCAATCTACCCGTCGGGACTCTGCAGAATTTCCTCGATGCCTTCATGAAAAACAAGGGCGCGCGGGAAATCGATTACGTCCATGGAGCGGAGCCCGTCGTCCAGCTCGGCAAAAAGCCCGGCAACCTGGGCCTCTACCTTCCGGCCATGCGTAAGCAGGATTTATTCAAAACGGTCATCCTGGACGGAGCGCTTCCACGCAAGACCTTTTCCATGGGCGAGGCCTATGAAAAGCGCTTTTACCTGGAAGCCCGGAAGCTTTTTTAAACACGCCTTTTATTTATAAAAGATGATCTTAAGAGGGATAGAGTTATAATTTCATGATGCGGCCGCGACGTCGGCACGTGGAATTTATTTTAAATTTAAGGAGAGGCCTATGAAAAAGATGCTTGCTCTTTTCTTGTCTTTTTTACTTTTAAATATTCTCATCTTTGCGAATTGGGATGGGAAGGATGACTATAAAAAACTCGACATCATGACACTCAAGGGCCAACAAAAATTTGAAAAACTCATCCGGGCAGCAACCAATGGACTCATCAAAGCCATGCCGCCCGAGCGCCAAAAGCAAATCATGGAAGATATGAACGGCTCTCTGATGCCTCAAGTCTATGTCGGTCAAGATGTCAACGATCCATGTTATGTCCCGTTTTGGGATTTGCCGCTGGGCCTTTATAAACGAAAAATTTTCATGTTTAATCCCAGACATAATCGCGACAACGTAGCTCATGAAGTGGGACACTTCTATCATCATGCTTTGCTGGGAAGAGGATATGCCTCCTTTGCGCTCTGGCCGAGGGGATCGGGACACAGCTTGGGATCAAAAGGGGCTGAAAATAACATCGTTGAAGAACCCGCTTACTTATCTCAATACTATTTGACCGGATATATCAGCACGAGCGCCTGGAATCCGGAACAAGGTGATTTTCTTCTGGAGAATCGAGAAACGGGCTACAAAAACTCCCCGGAAAAAGATAATTTTTTAGATATAGAAGGTTTTGGGATTGCTCTTATGGCCTCGATGATTCGTACGAAGTCAACGATGACGGATTATAAAGGGCGAACGGTGGATGTTCCGGTCTTTGCTCCCGGAATAGATAGGGAGCAGATATTCCAGGAGATGTGGAAAATTATCGCGGTGGGGATGAGCAGCATCAGAGAACTCCGCAATGCCCTGGTCTCTCTTGCCACGACAAAAAAATGGAGCAGCACGGACGTTTTGTCCGCCCTGTGGCAGCCTATGGGATACAGTTATCATATGAGATGTCGTTTCGTCGACAAAGACAAAAAACCATTGTCGGGAATAACGGCGCAATCTTTTGTCAAAGTCGATGGAAAAGACTATGTCCTGCCGGAAACGAAAACCGCCAGCGACGGCAACGGAGACTATAAACTCGAAGAAGTCTATCCTTGGGTCAGCAGTCTCCGGGTCTCTTATTTAAAGGACGGGAAACAAGAGCAGAAGGATTTAATAAATGTCGTTAAAATCGGCTGGTATCCTCCTACAAACGAGGAAGTCAATTTGGGTGATATTGAGCTGGACGCAGCGCCGGAAGGAATCAGCCACTACGAGGAGTACTACGGCGAAGATCCTAAGAAGGGGAAAAGCGAAGAATTCGATTTTTACCTTTCGCCGCCGGAAAAATATTTCGCCAAGGCCGCCCAATTTATGGGCCGGCCTCCCACAGACGAGGAAAAGCGGGAGGGCGCCGACTACTATTCCCGAATGATCGCCAGCCTCGACTATGAACAACTCCAGAAAAGCCTCATGAAGCTCGCCGGCGGCGACAAGTCGAAGGCGGATCAATTGTTGGAAAGAATCGTCCAGAGCGAGCTGTGGATCATCTATCACGGATCGTACATTCGCTATAATCCGGACGGGAAGAAGGATTACCAGAGAAAATTCGCCGACGGGCTGGTCCAGGGCGAGCATATCAAGTATCACGACAACGGCCAGATCAAGGAAAAAGGACTTTTTGTCAATAATCTTCAGCAGGGCGAATGGCAGGAGTTTGACGCATCCGAAAGGTTGATCAAGACGACCTTTTTTGAGAAAGGTCAACCGATCTGGACCTATAGCCAAGCGTATTACTCCGACGGAAAGCTGTCTTCGGATGGCCCCAAGATGATGCGCGGGACGAACTCGACCTATCCCGATGTCAAGGACGGCCCGTTTGTAGAATACTACGAAAACGGGCAAGCGAGGAGCCGCGGACAATACAAGCAAAACCAGCAAGCCGGGACCTGGGAAGAATGGAATAAAGACGGCAGGTTGATCGAAAAGCTAGTCTACTCGGATCCCCCCGACCCGGACAAGAACGTCCATCTGACCTCTTACGACAGCGAAGGACGCGTGGAGGAGGAGGGCTATTACGACAATCGGAGCCAAAAACACGGCACCTGGACCGAGACTAGAGGCAAGGACAGCTATACGGTTGAGTATGAACACGGCCGAGAAAAAAAGCGGTGGCGAAACTGATGGTAGCAAAGAATGACAACAAATATTTTTCTTAATCTTCTCTTGCGCCGGGAGGAGAGGTCTGGTTGATTTCCGGCTCTTTTGACGCCTCGGATGGCTTTGCGGATATACCCTGCGCCCCTCAGCTGTCTTTGACATATTTTTTTGTTATGATTTATACTTCGTTAGGATGGTTGGAGGGGCAAATGGGCACAAAGATGCTTTCTCGACCAGCTCAGCCGAAAACCAAATTCTCATTCTCTAAAGTGGATAGAATCAAGAGAAAGATCCCGAAGGAAGACCTGATTGATATCTATTATTACTCGTGGAGGTATTATTTCAGCGATAAATGCCATCAAGCTAGAGTAACGTATTATCTCCCTAAGAAAAGCGAAGACGAGAAAAATTAATTCGCATAGGATAGAATGTTTTTATGAATTACTCATTCGCGGATTGGGGAGCATTTCGAGGATGTTATCAGCAGCAGAAGCTAACCGGCAATATTTTCGCAAAGCATATTGCACAGGCAAGCACGGATGGGCGGTGGAGGATCCGTCGCCTTTTGCCGCAAAGTTCTTCGCTCGATTGAAACGGATAGTCCCTGGCGGGAGACTCTTGGATATCGGTTGTGGCGAAGGACGTCACGCTATTGTTGCGTCCAGGCTGGGTTTCGAGGTTACTGCTGTTGATTACGAACCCTTGGCTTTAAAACGTGCCCAACGTTTTGCCAAGGAAAAGGGAGCCAAGGGAATAGTTTTTCGAATAGCGAATGTCCTCCGTCTGCCGCCACAAGATACGGCTTTCGATATCGTTCTCGACTACGGGTGCCTCCATCATCAAAGAAAGGTAGACTGGGCTGCCTATAAAGCCAGTGTCCTGCGCGTCTTGTCTACAAACGGCTTTTTTATCCTTTCCGTTTTCAGCCCAAAGTTTCCGCTTTTCCGCGGGAGCCAAAAAAACTGGCATATCGCCAAAGGAGCCTATCGACGTTATTTCACTCGACGCGATATTTTGGAATTGTTTGGCCGGGAATTTGAGGTTCTTGAAATGATCGAGGAGAATGGCGGTCAACACGGCTTTTGGCATGTGTTGTTTAGACGCCGAACGTAACCTGTATTCAATAGGAGTTGAGATGAATCAAAAAACCGGCCAATCGAGAATAATAGACGTATCCAAGCTGGTCCATGAAAATAAAGAGAAATGGGTCAACATCAACCTCACTGAGGTGAATGACTCTATCGTTCGTCTTGGTATATTTGAGGGTGAGTTCCATTGGCATAAACACAATTTGGAAGATGAACTCTTCTTTGTATTGGAGGGGAGGCTACTCCTCGACCTGGAAGGAGAAACAATTGAACTCATGCCCAGCCAAGGATACACGGTTCCAAGGCAGGTAATCCATAGAACAAGGGCAAAAGAAAAAACCGTGGTGCTCATGGTGGAGGGAAACACGGTTAATCCCAGGGGAGATCCTTGAGGTTGCGGAAACCAGGATGATGTTAGCCGGGCTGAAGGAATAATGATTTAACTTGAAACAGATAAAGGCCGTCTCCCCAGCCTCCTGAATTGATATGAAGCCGCAGAAAGGGAGCGGATGAGGGCCTCATAGTATGCAGCTTTAGGAATATTGCGTCTTCCAATTATGTCATGATAGGGGTTCTCGAGAATTTTCTTGTAATAATAAAATTCAACTCAACATTCGCCTTCGGACTGTTCAGCGTCAGCTCTTGGCGCAGTTGTCCCGAGCGCGAGTCTTGAGCGAACTGATTTTGTCGTTCCAACCCGGTCCGACGAGGCTGGGAACGGCCATGACTGACGTGCCATTGGCCGCATAGCTGCCCTTGCTCCCGTGATAAAGGATGTCCTTCCAGAACGTGACGCAGGCATTTTTGCCCACTTTCAGAGAGGATATCCTGTCATTCCAATTCACATTCGGATTGGTTTCGACATAGATCGAGCGAAGGTCGTTGTTGTCCCTGTCGGTGTAGTACATGAACCAATGACCAGCGTAATTGATGTCTTCGAAAAAGATCACGGCATTGTCCGGAATGGGGTCGGGGACGGGAGGAATTTCGCCGGCCGCATTGGTTTTGGGACCAGCTGCCCCCGTTAAAAGCAAAGCCGCCGTCAGGATAAGACCAAAGCTCAATAATAAGGACCATAAATGTTTGTAAAGCATAGCTGTCTCCTTTTTCTTTTAGTTAACATCAATTGAACTTAATAAGTCAAGCTGGTGAAGTTTTTTCTCCAACTTGACATCTTTCGCGCTTCCAATTTATACTCCTTATTGATGTCAAGGGGTCAAACCGCAAGCAAATAGGGCCAGAATTGCCAACAGGCCAAAAAGGAAATTCTTATAGTTCAGTTCCTGAAGAAGCTCATCCGGAAGACGGGCCAGATCGGGGCGGGCCGGGCTGCAGAAATAACCCCAAAGCATCATATGTTGCTTTTGTTTTCTAATAACCAAAGAAGGGAGGAGTCAATGAAAAAATCTTTAATTCTTTTGGCCATCATTATTCCGTTAGCCGCGCTACTTGGCGTGACATTCAGCTACCAAAAAAAGGTCGAAGGGGGAATTACAGAGGAGGAAGCGAAAACCATCGGTGATTGGTATCTCAAAGCCAGGAATGAAGCTAATCTGGCCTTGTTAGACAAGATTTATTCTCCCGAAGTTGTCGTGCATGATCCCAGCCGGCCGGAAAGCATCGTCGGCCTCGAGGCGTTAAAAAGCCAATACAAGGACACCCATACAGCTATCCCCGATGTCAAATTTTCGCTGGACGATATGTATCTCAAAGGGGATAAAATAGTCTGGATTTTCACGATGTCAGGGACAATCACAGGCCCGATCCACACTACTTTTGGCGAACTTCCGCCCACGGGAAAAACATTTCGCTTCTCCGGCGTCGCCATCGACCGGATTATTGAGGGAAAGATCGCCGAAGAATGGGTCTATTTCAATGTGCTGGACATACTTCAACCCATGGGCTTTACGCTTGCTCCGCCAAAGCCTCCCCAGTCAGAAGTGAAGTAGGCGAGAGGCCTTCACGTCGGTTTAGGGTTCGCATTCCAGCGCATTCTCGGCCTTTTTCCCAATCAGGTCGGACGGTTCACTAATTCCGATTGCCGTTCCTTCCGAAGCGCGCTGCGAAAAACCCCTTCTCCGTCCGTACCCGCAAAGAGATCGTCCTTCGCATTGAAAGCGAGAGCCAAAACATTGAGATTCATCAACCCGCTGTTAACGCTCGTCCAGCGGTCTCCGTCATTTGTCGAGCCATACACGCCTCCCCCATCCGTCGCGGCGAAAATCCAACCCTTGGAGTTGAAAGCAAAAGATGTGACCCAATGATCAGCATAGCCGATGCCCCTATTAATTTTTTTCCAGCTGTCTCCCCTGTCCGCCGAGCGAAAGATTTCGCCTTTAGTTCCGGCGAAAATATGCCCATTCGTATGAACGGCAAGGCTGTGGATCCGATGATTTGTCAGGCCGTTATTGACCGGCGTCCAGGTTTTTCCGTTATCCGTGGAGCGAAAAATCCCGCCATAATCCGTTCCGGCAAAGACCCGATCTCCGGAATCGATGGCAAGAGTACGGATTAAAAATTTGACGTTGCTGAGCTTTGTCCAGGAATCCCCGTTGTCCGTCGAACGAAAGATTCCGTCGAATCTAGCGGCAAAGAGATGGCCTTTCGAATTAATCGCAATCGTCTGGGCATCACCGGTGGTCAAACCGCTATTGACTTCCTTCCAGCTATCGCCATGATCCATCGAACGAAAGATCCCTTTCTCGGAAGTCACCGCAAAGAGATGGCTGCGCAAATCGGCGATGATCGTATAAATAAAAAACGAGGTCAATCCGTTGTTCACTTGAGTCCACGCATCCCCGTCGTCGGAAGACCGAAAGATGCTATATCCTTCGCAGCCGGCAAAGATATGCTGGTCCTTTGCGAGAAGCGCGGTGATCGATGTCGAGGATAGACCGTTGATGTTTGGCGTCCAATTCCGTCCATGGTCGGTTGAGCGATAGACGCTGGCGTCGGTTCCCGCAAAGATATGCCCGCTCTGATTTTTCGCAAAGGACTGGATAGAGGCGAATTTCAGGCGGGGATCGATGAGCGTCCAGCTTCTTCCGCCATCTTGAGAGCAAAATATTCGGCCGACTTGATCGGCAAGATCACCCGTTCCCGCCAGGATGTCGCCGTTCGCAGCAAAAACGAAGGCCGTCACGGAAGCCCCCTTCGTCAGCTCATTTTGGGTCCAGCTCCGACCTCCGTCCGAGGATCGATAGACACCGCCATAAGTTCCGACAAAAATATCTCCCTGAGGGGCAACAGCGATCGTATAGACATAAGTCTCGATATTTAGCTTTTGCCAATTTCCGGCCTTATCTATCGAGCAAAAAACGCCTTTCGAGGTCCCGGCAAAAATTTGTTGATGGGAGCCGACGGCGAGGGAAGTTATGGCGTAATCCGACAGGCCCAGGGAATCCCAGGAACCGCCGTTGTTCGCCGACCGGAAAACGCCCCTGACGGCCCCTGCAAAGACACGTTCGTTCGGATCAATGGCCAGCGCATCAACCCGGATATTTTCAAAACCCGTCTTTATCCAATTCTTGCCGTTATCTAAAGACCGATAAATACCGACCGTCGTTCCCGCGAAGATATGGCCGTTCGAATTCACAACGAAGGACGTGATGCCCCGGTTCGACAGGCCGGATTTCGTCCAGGTAAGCCCATTGTCGGAAGAGCGGTACACTCCCCCGCTGAAGGTCCCGATGAAGATTTGGCCGGCTGAGTTTACGGCGATCGCCCGCGCGTCCGCCCCGTAAGGCCCGTTGGTCTTCTCCCAGGAAAGGGAAGAGATCTTCATCTCTCTCTGATTAATGGAATTCGCCTGAAATAAAAAAACAAGAAAACATAGAGCAAATATCCATGCCGCTTTTCTTAAAAAACCGGAGATCATAAATGTCCCTCCCTGTCGTTTTACCTGGCTCATGAGGTGGACCCCACTCTTTGGACAACCGAAAGGCCCGAATAAGGTGTTTTCGGGGCCCGCCGTCCGTGATCATTTTATCCATTTAATAGCCAAAAATCTATTTTTCGCGGCATCCCGTAAAAACAGCTTCACCATTTGACCCAACGATCTCGACGCGGTCCATGTCAAACCATAGCCCCCAACGCAGCTTTGGCCCGAAGTATGAAATATTTGGAGACCCGGCGATCGCCATGTCCCCGAATTTTCTAAAAAAACGGGATGTACATTCCGACGAACAAGCTCCGACCGAAAATGGACTGCTGGTCCTTGCGGCCGGCGTAATCGTCCCCGTAATCGTATCTTAAAATATTCGCGTTGTTTAAAACGTTCGTGATTCCGAAGTACAGGACCACCAGCCTGTTCAAGATCGTAAAGTTGGTGCTGCCCGTTAGGTCCAGCCTCTGATAAATCGGATAACGGGCGCTGTAAGGGGTTCCCCAAAGAGGCAAGTAAACCTGATTTTCGGGATCCCATTCCCGACTCGCCAGGGGCGTATAAGGCCGCCCCGAAGCGACGGAATATCTCAGGCCGACCGACGTCTTATTGAATTTCCAGGTCAAAACGGCCGTCGCGGAATGAACAATCTCGTAGGGAGAAGGAGCAAGGCTCGGGACGTCATTTTCCTTGCGCTTGGAACGCAAAAAATTATAGACAAAGATCGCTTCATACCGGCGGCTCTTCTTCTTGACGAAAAATTCGGCTCCCCGAGCAAATCCGGACCCTTCGTTGCCGGCGATCCCATCGACTCCCTCGAGATAGAGGTTCTTGTATTCTTTGTCGTAGGCCGTCGCCCGAAGCTCGAGATCGTCTTCGATGCGATCGTAGCTCAGGGCATAGTGGATTGCGGATTTTGGCCTGAGCGTCGGATTTCTTTTGAGCACAAAATAATCGCCATACTGATGATAAATCCCCGTCGAGAACCGGACAATGTCTCTTCTCGTCAGAAGAAAAGCCGCGGATAGCCGAGGATCGACTGTCGGGCCTCGGTCCAAAAGATTAAGAGAAGAAATCCGGATGCCCGCGTTCATGAAGATCTGGTCGGTAACGCGGAACTTATCATTGGCGTAGAGCCCGAATCGGGTTCCTCTCGTCTTGTAGTTCTGCGCATCCATATCGAAAAGCTGAGTGGCGATATTCCGGACCTGAATGTCCGTTCCCCATTCCAGAAAATGCCGGTCGAGATCCCACATCGCATCAAGGCGAAATTGCGCGGCGTCATCGCGGCTATCGACGCGCAGAGAGCCCGGCTGATCAAACGTCATGTCATAGCCCAGCGCTGAAAACAACGCCTTGGTCACAACATTCTTGGACCAGAAAGCCGTCCAGGAGACGGCCGCCAGCATGTTTTTCGAACCGATGCTGAATTCCTCGTCCTGAGAATAGCGATAACCGTCGTACAGCCCATAGACTCTGATTTGGTTGGACTTGTTGAGGCGGACGATGAATTTACCGAAGGCGTGTTCGGTCCGAAAATCGCGCTCCCCTCCCCGGTTGTTGAGCTCGGTCAGGAGATCGGAATATCCCCGGTCATAGCTCCCGACGAAACTTCCCAGGTTTTTGAGGGGAAAACCGACATAACTGTTCAATCCCAGGACCGAGAGGCCGAGGCCTCCCTCACTTTTGGCCACAAGATCCTTGGCGGAAATATCCATGACGCCGGAAAGGGCGTCGCCGTATTTCGGATGAAACCCGCTCGTCGCCACGCTGAAATTCTCGATGACCTGGTTGTCAAAAATGCTGAAGTAGCTTTCGTGGAGCGACTCGCTGAGGAAAGGATGAAGGATTTCGATCCCGTCGAAAAAAAATCCGACCTCGTCGGGAGCGCCGCCCCGGATGAGGAGGCTCGAGGCGTCCGGCGGGGAATTCACTCCGGGCAGGATATGACTCGCATAAACGGGATCGGCGGCCGCTCCGGGAATCCTGTAGACATCCATCTTGTTGAGGGTGACGGTTTTCTGGTTTTTGACGTCCGAAACGACACTGTCCGCCGTGACCGTTATTTCATGGGCGGCGATGGATTCGAGCTCAAGCCCGATGGACAGGAACTCTCCGATCTTAGCTTCGACGTTTTTCTTTTTATAGCCGATGAGGAAAACGGTCAGCTTGACCGTCCCGGCCGGCGGATGATTGACCGCTAGCTTAAAACGTCCCAGGCCGTCGGCCGAACAGCCCCGGCCGCTTTCGACCAGGACATAAGCCGGAAGTGGATCCTTGGTGTCCTTATCGAAAATTTTGCCTTCGAGAAATAAGGTTTCTTGAGCGTTTATAAAGCTGCTCAAAATGAGAAAAAACAACAAAAACAAGGTTTTTTTCATCATAAGGTCAACGTCGAATCTTTCTTTTCCATTGCCGCAAGCTCGGACTTAGCCAGGCCGAAATCGGGGTTGACGGCGAGAGCTTTCATCAGCATCTCTCGCGCCTTGGCGAGTTCATTTTTTTTCTTATAAACCATGCCCAGGTAGGCATAAGCTTCATCTTTTCCCCAGGAGGGCTTGATCGGATCGGCGACGGTTTCCTTTTCAAAGAGGCTTGCCGCTTTTTCCAGGAATTCCAGGGCACTCGCCGGTCCTCCGCCGTAGGCTTCGGGGACGTAAAGCTGGTAGATCCCTTTGAGAAGGAAAACACGCGGATTGGAGGGATCCTTCTCCATAGCCTGGTCGAAATATTCAAAACTCTTGGGACCTAAAGCCATCGCCCTGTCCGGATGAAGGGCCAACTCCATGCCTAAAAGATAACCATAGAGGGCGAAGGCTTCTCCGAGCGCAGGATCGAGGGCCATGACTTTTTCTAAATATTGTTGGCCTTCCGTATAGTACCGTTCAGCTTCAGCCGAATCGCCCGAGGAAAACGAGAAAACAGTCAGCCTGTAATCGGCGAGGGCCACATAATAAAGGAGATAGGCATCTTGCGTCTTGTCTTTCATCAGACATTCGATGAACATGTCCCGAGCTTCTTTGAGCGTTTCCAGGCTCCAGGTGTTAATACCCGCCTGTAATTTGGACTTGGCCGCCTGGATGTCAGGCGCGGCGCCGAACAATTGAAGGACGGCGAAGATAACGCCGCCGGCCAAAGATACAATTCTTGTGCGATTCATTTTTTGGCATGTCATAATAGGGACCTCACTTCTGGAAAATAGCTCTCCAGCGCTTTCACATATTTCGAAAAAGCCGCCCTTCCCTTTTCGGCGAGCGAGCAAGTCGTCAGCGGCTTCTTGCCTTCAAAAGACTTCTTGACCCGAATATAGCCGGCCTCCTCGAGCTTGGCCAGGTGCGTGCTTAAGTTGCCGTCCGTGGTTTCCGTCATTTTTTTAAGATGGTTGAAATCGGCCTGCTTGACAGACATCAGGACGGACAGGAGGGCCAGTCGCACCTGGGAATGGATGATCGGGTCGAGAGGCTCAAACTTCTCGGCTGTCATTCGGCATCCGGCGTCTTTTGTTCCCGGGCATACTTGGCCCGCAAGATAAAACCGGGGACGAGATATCCGATGATAATGAGCGGGACCAAACAAAGGCTGCGGTAATCGGGCGCGACAAATATCATCCCGACGGCACCCAGCCACAAGACGACCCCCATCCAGACCAGCAAACGCCATTCAAAAAGTCCGCCCATGACAAAGAGCAATATTCCGGTCACGAGGGCGATCAGAATGCCGATGGCGCTGTAGGAATAGACTCCCAGCGCAGGGAAGACATATCCGACCAGGGCAAAGCCGACCGAGCAGGCGAGGACAAGATAGCCTGTCGCCGACTGGGCGTACGTCCTTGTCTTCTGAACTCGCCCTCTTCTGATCCCGAAGATCACGGAATAAGCCCAGCCGATGACGGCAAAAGCGATCCAGTTGAGCCAGATCAAATCGTATTTCTCGAAATACGCTAAGATATACATTCCCGCGATCGCCACGATGACCCAGATGCCCCAAAAGATAAAAAGCGTCCCGGACTCGGCCGTCGCTTTTTTCGTCCTCTCCAGCATGGCTTTGATGAGCCGAATCTCTTCCCGGGCTTGTTGTTCGTCCATGTCGCCTCCTTTGTCCTGCAAAATATTAATTCAAAGTACTTTGTTTCACAAAGTAAGAATAAGCTCTATTAACTGGTTTGTCAAGAGCCTTTTTAAAATTTTTTATTAATTTCAGAATCAGGCGGGGACGCGCTTCATGGACACTTCGCGCACGGCAACGCCGCGCCCGGCGGAGAGGTTAATCTCGGAGCGGTCCTGAATGATCCAGCCGCACTGTGCTAGTAACCGGTCGATTTCCTGGCGCGCTTTTTCTTCGGGTGTCATGGGCGGCGCTCAGCTTCCTTAGAAGGCCGCGATTATCTCCGACAGAATGCGGACGTGATTCTGGTCTCCCTTTGTCAGCGCCTGAAAGAGCTTTTTCAGGGAAGGCTCGCCAATCTCCACGGAGATGCCTAAATGAATCTGTTCGAATCGCTTTTCCAGTTGAAGGATTCTTTTCAATCCCTCCGGAAAGCTCAATCCTATATCAAGCTCGGACAGCAAGGCTCCGGCATCCTCCAAACCCTCTTGAATCTCTTCGTCCCCAAGTTGGACTCCCAGGAACAAATCCGGCATCTCGCTCAAATAGTTTTTCCCAGTCCGCAGAATATTGGCATGGTTGAGTTCTTCTCTGGACAGAGAAATCAGCCGCTTGGACAACGACTCGTCGTTCGTAAGGCTGGAAATTTTTTCGTAAATCCTGGAAATCCGATTTTCCAGATCTGTTCCCATATCAAGGAATCTTGCGATGTCCATGTTTACCCTACGTATTATGAAATGTTCGCCCTTGGATGCTACATCCCCTAACTTAATAAGAATATAAAAAAAACACCCGGAGATCAAGAATGACCGGCCAAGCCCGAAACTGTCGATTCCCGTGGGCGGCGTAATCAAAGCTTGCGTGGGTAAAAAGCAAGGGCCGCGAGCATCAAGATGATATAAGCGCCTGCGAGGAGAGCCGCCGGCCGGAGTGATTTAGCTGGCGTAATGAACAACCTCCCCTCGCCGGGTCGCGGAAGCGGGACAGGGTCCCAAGGAAGGCCGAATTGATCGGCGAAACCTTTGATGTAGAGAAGATGGATGACGGGAATTCCGCGAGCGGCCATCTCCTGAACGACGCCGCGTTTTTCCACAGGGGGGAGAAATATGGACTTATTTAACCCCGGTCGTAATTTCAGGACCTCGGAGTCCGTCCCCATGTTGGCCCAGCTTCCGCCGATATTGACGAAAGCTTTGAGTTCGGCCGGCGCGGCGCGTTCCTCATAGAGCTTCATCCGTTCCTGGACGTTGGCGGCCAGGCTTGGCTCCCGGAGGAAATAAATCCCGCTTTTAATAATTTTATCCGCGAGCAGCGTCCGGCCTTCTTCGGACATGCCCCGGCCGCTGTCGATCTCTCCTCCCAGTGCCAGGGCGATCGGCTGAACGTTGAAGACGCCGCCCAAGCGAAGACAGGCGAGCATTTCCAGCCAGGTGAATTCAGGATCATTGGCACCCCAATTCGAAGCGCCGAGCGAGCAAATCATCACCGGCTTAACGTCCAAGGCTTTAGCCGCGGACAACATAGCGACGACGAGCGCCGGAAACGAGCTTGAAGCGCCGACGGCGACGGCGTCGCCGCGCTTAATACCGGCTTCTTTGAGCAGCTTCGCGATCAGGCCGGCGAAATTAGGGTTTGCGGTCGTCCGCTTGGCTTCGATGCTGCCCAGGGACGTGGTAATTGGAGAATTTTCGCGGCCGATCAAGCCGGTTCGGTTGATATCGAACCGGCCGTCGATGACGATCTTATTTTCGATTGCGCAGCCACGCAAAACCTTGATCGCCCGGTCCATAATCTCAGCCGCTTCGACCATGTCCCGGTCCTTGACCGCGCCGGAGGCTGCGGAAATAATTTTGTCAAGGCAAAAGAAGACTAGACTCAAGAGGGCTAAGATAAAAATGATTTTCTCTTTTTTCATGTCTAAAAAAGCGCGACGAGCTTGGCGATGAAATAAGTCAGCACCGAAGCCGTGATCAATGAGGCCAAGGTCGGAAGGATCTTTTGCCGCTCCAGATTATTGGCCAACAGGCCGGGGATGATCCAGCCGATGACCCGGAGGTCGAGCGGCGCCGAAAAAAGATGCGGCCAGAGCACAAACCAGAGTTGGCCGCAAAGGCCGCCGAGGAGGAGGAGGAGGACGAACCGGCGTCGGCCGAAAAGCAAGAAATAGCGCGACAGCCACTTAAAAACTAAAAGGCTGATGACGGCCGCGAGTATCGTGGCAACCACCCGCAACGGCTGGTCCAGGTAGAACGCGACATAAGCCGGGACGATGATTCCGCCCGGCAGGATCCCGGTCATCTCAGTATAAAAAAGGGCGACGACAATGCCGATCAAAATCGTCTGGGCGATCATAAGCTCGTCCCCATCGACGCCCAATGTTCCACAATCCTGCCGCCGAGGCCGCCGATATTTCCCATCCCGATCAAGAGCCCGTCCCCTGCTTCATGCGCAAGTACGTCCTCTATAATTTTCGCGGGCTCTTTTTCGCAGATCGCCGTAACTTTCGGACGGCCCGACGCCGCCCATTTTCTTTTCCGGCCAATGGCCCGGGCATGGTCGCCGATAAAAAACAGCCTCTCAAACTCGCTGAAATACCCGACGCTCAGAGCTTGAAGCCATTGCCTCGTCCGGTCTCCCCGGTCCTGCCGGAGGGCGAGAAGCCCGATCATCTTTTTCGGCAGAAAAGTGAATTCCCGCCGGATCATATCCAGCGCCTCGCGGGTGGATTCCGGCTCATTGGCCGCGAAGGCGCTGACCGAATACCAAGTTGACGGGCCGGACTGAACCGCGAATTTCCAAATTTTCAAACCGCCGAAATCTGGACGGACCTTCGCCATGCCGGCCAAGGCTGTCGTTTTGTGAATGCCCAAAAATTGCGAGACGGCCAGAGCAATCTGCCGGTTCTCCGGAAATTCGCGGACAGCCGGGCGATCCCCGCAGCGGAGCCTTGAGCCCTCAAAATCTTGAGAAACCTTGATCAGACGCGTACCTTTTTGATCCGCAATCGCCTGAAAAACAGGATAATATTCTTTCTCGAGAACAAAGAGCGTGCCGTGAGCGGGGATCGCGGAAGCCAGAGATTCCGCGATTTCTGGTTTTGTCCGGCCCATATCGTCCATGTGATCCAAGCGCACATTGGTCACGGCCGTCACGTGGGGCCGAAGCAATCTGCCGGTTTCGGCTTTTAGGCATTCAGGCCTAATGCTCATCATTTCGGCGACGATCGTGTCGGCCTTGACGCGGCGGGCTATTCGCAAAATTTTTTTCTGTTCTAAAATCGACGGCCGGCCGCGCCGCGAAATTTCCTTTTCAGCTCCATCCGGAAAAATCATGACGGGCTTTGAGCCGGTCGTCTTGGCCACCACTTTGAAGCCAGCTTCGCGGCAGGCGGCGGCGATGAGCCGGGTAACGGCCGATTTTCCCCGGGTACCGGTGACGCAAACGCGGCGCGGAATCCTGCGCAGCTTTTGATCGAGGAGGATTCTTTCAATTAAAAAATAGAAAAAGAGAACGGCCAGACAAAACCCGAAAATGAAGAGCATCTTCAAAGAGGAATGCATAAAATCTCATTATAGCGAAATTCAAATAAATGGAAAGTGTCTTCGTCGGCGCAAAACGCTTGATTTATCGATCCCATTGAAATATAAATAGTTAAAGGTACAGAGAAGTCGAAGGCAGTATCATCTTATGACAAAAAAAGAATTTATGAAAAGAATTTCCAAAGAAAAAAGAGATATTCTTCAAGAATTCGTCGCCCTGCTCAGAAAAAAGAAAATTCCTTTTTGCGTCATCGGGGGGCTGGCCGTCAACGCCTACACGGAGCCGGTGGTCAGTCTGGATCTCGACCTGGTGGTTGTTGCCGACCGACTCGAAGAAACTCTCCAATCTTTGAAGAAGAGAGTGACGACTAAAAAATTCCCCAACAGCGTCAATATTTCATGCTTCAATTCCGACGTCCGGATCCAGATTCAAACCGATCCCCGATATCAGGATTTCATTTCAAGAGCCGCTCCGGGCGATATTTTAGGCTACAAACTTCCCGTCGCCAAAATTGAAGATGTTATTCAAGGCAAGATCTGGGCGGCTCAAGATGAAACCAGGCGCCCGAGTAAACGCCAGAAAGACTTAGCTGATATCCTTCGTCTCGTAGAAGCAAAAAGAGCGCTTGTTTCCTTAATCCCTTATTCTTTAAGAAGAAAGCTCTCCCTGTAAAAACTGAAGAAAATTCAATGGAAATTCCGTATCAGGCCATCGCCATATGGATCTCCGTCGGCGCCATGGCCGTAGCTTTTTATAAAGGCGGCGATAACGCCAGAATCGTTATCCTTGGGCTAGCTATATTATCTTTTTCATTTCCGATTCTCTTCCCGACATCTACCGTTCGCCTTATTTCTTTTATCGTCAAATGCTTGATCGGGCTCGGCTGCCTTATATACCTTAAATGGTTGAGTGCTCAATCCTAGCCCGTCTCATAATCTCCTTGTTCAAGTCTTCCGCAGAGACGGGACACTTCCTGGGGGGAGTCAAGCTCCCCCCTAGGCGCTTCGTTTCGCTCCGCTTATCCCCCTGAGTGGGGCACACGCCGCCCCCCTCAAACTCCCCAGCGGTTGTGCGTCTTTATGGATTCTCTAAAAACCAAGGAACTTTTGAGACGCCCAACAGAAAAAAACGGGCGCACATATTCGGCATGTGGACCCAAAAAAGGAATAGCTCTAGCATAATCCCTTTCAAGGACAGCAATTGTTGCCGCATGGCTCTTTAATCTGAAGCCAAGCTTTGCCAGTGCAGCAAGGGCAGAGGCATACATGGCATAGTAGGAAACGGGTCATCATTTAGCAGTCCTCCAAAATGACTTTCCGGTTGGTTTCCTTGCACTCGTGAATTCGTTTGGTCTACAATGGGATCGGCGAGGCGATGAGCATCAAAAAAGGGGCGGCAAATGCCGAATAGCGGACGCGAGATGCAAGCGCTTCAATTTTCCCGGACGATAGAGGACTACTCGCCGTTTCGCCTCAGGAGTTTGTTCTTAAGGCGTTTTTTGGCGGCGTATTTCTCTCTCGCGCTTCTCGGCGCCGGAGTCGGCTTGTCTCAAGATAAAAACCAATTCTCTTTGCAGACTGCTCCTGAAGCTCTAGCGCAGGGCGTTGATTTTTCACTAAGCCAACAGCCAGTTTTGCAGCATTACCAGACACTGCCTTTCAGCCTGATTTTAAATAATGCAGTTGATAACAAGGCATCAGGCAACTTTAACCCGAGCAACTTTAAAATTCCCACAAAGCAGGAGATGTATTCTTCATACTTAAACGCTGCAGTTGCGCTGGCAAAGGGCGATGAGCAGAGCAGGCAGAAATCAGTTGACTATCTCATAAAAGCCATGGAGCTTGACCCTGACAGGGCGTTTCCGCAGGCTGCTGCAAGCCCGCCTGCTGCCAATGATGCGCCAGAGGTTATTCTCGCAGAAACTAAAGTGCCGGCAACTGCAAGGAACCTTGACTTCCTTCTCAGCGCGCCATTCCCAGAGCCTATTTTGCGGGTTTACCAGACACTACCCTGGGACATGATGCATAATGCAGTGAGCAAGGACGCAAAGCCTGCCACAGAAACCAAGAAACACAGCAACACCATCTGGTGGATTCTTGGAAGCATTGCAGCTGTTGTTGGAGGGTATTTAATTTACAAGGCTGTGACAATAAAGCCAGAGCCTGTGCCGAAGCCTGATTATACAGTCACATTCGAAGTCATCAACCATATGCTTGGCCAGCAAAAGACCTTCACCAGGACAGGCAAGGAAGGCACTTCAGCCACAATCAGCAGCGCAGACTGGAGCGATGTTGCAAACATCAACCCAAAATTCTGGGTGCTCAGGGAAGATGGGTTTGGCAATTATATTACTGATGCCAGTGATGCTGGCAAGACCTGGTCAGTAACAATCCCTAAAAATGGCATCACCTTAGAAATTTACGCTGCCAACAGCACAAACAATGCGCCGTATGAAAAGCTTTATTGGAACAGTAATCAAGGTGGCGCCTATGTTAAGTTTTCGCGCAATGCAAAGTGGCGGCGCGCTCAGGATGGCATACCCGGGCCTGAAGGAGTGTGGGAGGCTGCAATCAATCAGGTCAGGACAGCTATCCGTCCTTCATGGGGAAAGCCCTATGGGGAATTAACCAAGGTTGATACTGGCGAGGATTTTTTTGTAAAATTTAGGGATTGTGGAGGAATCCTTGGTGAGCATAGCGGGCCTCCCTGGTCTTGCGCCGTTGACCCGGACGAGTGCGCCAAACGCAAGGTCCCCCCCATTAGGATTTCCGATGAGGAAATTGCAGAACTTATAAACGTTTTTGCAGATATTGCCGACACAGGAGACCATTCAAGCTATCTACTTATCACAGACGCCAATGGTCTTAATCCATTGGGAGCTGACTTGATTAGCTGGGTGTATGCAAAGGACAAGAAAGCAGGCATGACAACCACCCTGAACGCCTCATTAATGAAGACTAACATGTTTGCATCCACCCTGCCTAAAGGCAGCCAAGGTGTTTCAGTTGGCTCATTCAAACTGCCTGGAAGGTCAGGCAAGGCAACACTGCGCGACATTGTTGCAATGCTGCCTGACATGCAGGTGC